>JGI24021J15306_10008667_pt1 | contig 12524 bp, 9 predicted proteins | sample Ectturendosymbi1_FD_15306 | JGI IMG/M metagenome (IMG submission 15306) | reverse complement strand
AAACCTTAAGACAAACGTTACAGGCGAAATGTTAGCGGTTGAAAACGAGTACGGAAAGAAACACACACGAACTGTGGCTAGTTACAATGAGCAGTAAATTTGCAAAAGTTAAAAGGCTGACCTTCCTAGAACCTCATAAACCAGCCATTGCAAAGAACACTTGCGTATGGTAGTGGCTTAGAAAAATAAATTTTCCTCCGGAAGTAGCACCTTTGCGCGATGACGAGTGCCAGAGTCAAATCATGCGGCTAAACAGAGCGTAACAGTCCACGAAAAATCAAGAAGCCGGGCATTTCAACGTATTCCGAAATCTAGAAAGCTCGTCAAAGTGATTAATTTTGATGAAATAGAACAAATATACTAAAAAATATTTTTAATTAGTAGTTTATTTTGGGTATAAACAAACAATACATTGGTAGCGTACAATGTAGCCAATTTTCAGTTTCGACTCGTTGTTCATGAGGTGTCAGCATAGCAAAGTAGTTCGTCGGATATTTTGTTTTTAAAGATGACCCATGGGCCAAAAACGGTTGAGAACCACTGATTTAGGCAAACCCATAGCATGAATGGAACAGACAGACAATATTTTGTTCTACAAAATAACTGTTTGTTGCACACTACCAGCCATAAAACAATCAAAGTGAAAACAGTTGCACTTGCCAAAAGCTGTGGTTCGATATCATATAGAGCTAATTTGAGGCTGTGGAAGAAACACATCACAAGCTTACCAAAGGTAAATGTGAATATCTGAGAACGAGTATAAGATTGACAAAACCATTCTAGCTTTTTACAAGATTCTGAGTGGCTAGGGCATTTTTTGTTGAGACTGCCTCAAAAAGTATTTGCAAATTCGTTAGTGTTATGAAATATTTTTATTTCTTTGAAGAACTCTTGTTACTGATGACATAGAAGAAGTAAAACAGGTAAACACTTTGCTTCAGAATGTTTTATGGAAAAATTCTAATCAACAAATTTAATATAATCTGAATCATTCTGCGTGAGAAAACACCAATTTTTAATACAACGATTGATAAAAAATAACGGACAAAGTTCTGAATTCTTGACGGGCATCGACACCTGTAAAATGTTCTTTAAAGAAAATGCGAATTTCTCGAAATGGCAAACCACACAAAATCATTTGAAATATTCTATTTTACACACTCACAAATCTTACCAAGTTGGATTTGGCGATATGTCTGCTTAAAACAGCTGTTTTGCAAAGAAACGTCACACTTCTTGACTTGCACAGCAGGTTATCATTTGTGAATTTATATTTTGTGTGTACTAACATTGTTCCTTAAGATTTCACAAAATTTGAAATGAAGAACGGTGACGGCATTGCTTGCAGGCCGAGGCCTGCAGCCATGGGGGTATATGGCGGCAACGTCCCCCAACTTTTGATTGTTTCCCCCCAATTTTTTTTGTGCTCAAAAAAATTTGTTTTAAGCATTTAATAAAACGAAGATCTTGCCCCATGTGCATTTTGCCCCCAACTTGGCTACGGGCCTGATTCCTTGTAAAACCATAAATTGTACAGGGTAAATATCCAGAGCACAACCAAGTTTTGAAAAGTTTTTTAGCTTCAATTACAAAAAAGTTCCGTTGTGTCCACGTTTGTCCACAAATACTACGCTCTGAGGATAGAAACGCGACATTTATTTGTTTGCAAAATAAATGAAAGAAAAAATCAATTAAAAGTACCATTCAGACAGCCAAATGAAACAGCGACAGACAAATCATTCAGGTAATGTAGAGCTGAGACACATACTATTGCTTTTCTTTTGTGTGAAATATGCAGGGTTGTCCATGGGACATATTTATCTGTCCCATTCCCATCCCATAGCAATTTATGCCTGTCCCATCCCATGGGACGTTTCCCATGGGACTCCCATAGGAATGACATTCCCATGGACAAGCCTGGAAATATGGTTACCAGTTCGATCTTAAATACAATAAAAACTTTGATAAGAACTTTCACTTATACAGTATTTAATCGCAGTTTTATCAGACACTTCATGGACATACCCACCGTGAAACGAAAACCATACCTATAAACAGGGCCGAAACAACCTGATATTTTTGAGGAGGGGACAAAATGATTATTACTTGTTGTTGCACTATTTTCGGGGGAGGTAAAGTGGTTGTAACCTATTGTTGTACTAATCATCTGAACATGATTTTGAAAATTTCGAAGGGTCAATTGCCCGATTGTCCAGCCCCTGGTTGCGGGCCTGCCTATAAAAAAAACGAAGAAATATTGGCTATGGTGTAGTGGCAAACAAAATGTACGGGAACGCTGAGTGAAACTGAAATTTTTTTGCAAACATTTGAATTTTTTTTAAATCATTTGCGAAAATCAACTTACAGAAAAGACCACAAGGCAGATGTTTTGCCTTGTTTTTCCGGTGCCATAAAATTACTACCGTAACGCGTTCCGGTTGGTTAAAAAAACAACCAGTACGCCGTTCCCGTACCACTACATCTGCCTATTGTTGGGAGAATCGAAAGCACACAAAGTCAAAGTAAGATAATTTCTTTGAGCACTAGGAAACCAAGCAAAAAGCATAAAAAGGAGATGTGCAAAAATATTTTGAAACCACTTATCTAGAATGACTTCGTAATTACCTTGTATCATTCATAACTACAGTATATTGAACACCAGGAGTGGTTTGAGCCTTGAGGTCATCTACTCTTTGGGCAGGAAAAGAATTGTTTGGCGTGTATTTGTCGATTGTAATACGCAAGAGAAAAATGTTTTCGACCATTGTTGATTTGCCTGATGCAACACACGCTGAGAACTGAAAGGTCAGGTCGTGACCTTTCTAATTCTCCTAAAATTGTCTAGCGGGTTCTACGCAACTTATAAGGACAGGCTTGTTTCTGCTCAGCTGCTTTTACTACATGTGAACTTTGCAATGGTTTTTAAATATTTTGCTCACAGCAAAAATTCTGTAACACGTGAGTCTCATAAAATTTTCTGTTCAACTTCACGTATGTGCAACAAATAGTATGGCAAAATGTATTCAACAAAAACAAAAGCTTTGCTGTACTTGCCTGGGATGGACTAATAATATGAAGTAGGTGTCCTGCAGCAAACTCGATTACGTCCGTGTGCAATTTGTGATGCACCCAAATGAAATGCCTTCTTTTGCCCAAACTTTCAAGTAAGTCAGTTTCTCATCAACTCTCGCAAATTAAAATACGATGTTGCTTGAAGCAAGTTGATTTGATATATATGATGTATTTTTATGAAATGATAAACTTCTATTTATGCACTCAATAACAAATAAATACAATTTCAGTAATTTCTTAAAATATGGCGGATGTTTATTCCCAAATGTTTTGAGATTTTACCGATATTTTTGACAAATGAAACTTTTGGGGGTGCGCTTGTACCCCTAGCGTCTACACCACTGTGCGGTAACATACTGGTATTAAAATTTTAGCCAATGTTTTGTCTACTCAAGGCCTATGTTTATCGTATAAGCAAACTTAGTCTTGCTCACGAAAGAGTAACAGAATGATTCTTTAATCTTTCCATATTAGATGTTGCCAAGAATCGTGCACTAACGGCCTAATCTATTTGCATTTTTCTCTTTAAATTAACCAAAGAGCAGATCTACTCAAGCTTCGCATGCCCTGCCTTTACAACGCAAAACTGCCGACTTTATTGCCAGGCGGTCAAGCGTGGAATAGACTACAATGCAGTTTGGCTCCGCCCATCAATTCAACACTAAATCCCCTCCATTTTGAAGTGTAACGAGCAAGCCGTTGCATGCAGGGGTGTAACGAGGGGGTGCAAGAGGCGCGCAATTCCCGGGCGCCGAATTACTGTGGGGGATGCCAAATGACTGCGGAGGGCGCCAAAAAGTCCCAACAATATCACAAATACTTTCTTCAATATAGTATATATTTGCTTCCGAAAAGACCTCAGGTTCGAACATGGGGGCGCCAAACTTGCTTCTTGCCCCGGGCGCCATGTAACTTCGTTACGCCCCTGGTTGCATGTCATGACTTCGAACGTCATTGCTCACAGATAGTTCCACAAATTTTCCGCTGTGTGTTAATTTTCAACTTAACCTCTTCTCACATATTGACTGAACTGCCGACAGCCTGTTTGTTTGCACACAAGCTCATAACTTGTCGATTTTGTTCCATGCATTGCACTTTAACAAAGGTTGGCCAACACAAAGCAATGAAACTGCGTTTGCTTTTGTGCTGTTTTGAAATAGTTCGCACCATTAGTGTATAAAGAGTAGAAAGTTAGTTGCACTAGCAGGAGAGCAGTGACATGGTCAGATTTCAACTGATTTGCCGTTGACCTATTCAAAAACTGAAATAAATGAACTAACTACAGGTTCTTAAAATCTACTTTGGAAATTGATAGATAGTTAAAGCAAAGTTAGCTCAAGCTTCTGATGTTGAAAAAGTTCATATTTGTTTTTGGTCAAAACTTGATTTAGGGCAGTGTCTAACCAGAAATGGACGAAACCAACACAAGGTTCGATGATTTCCTCGTAAAGGTGGTTTTCAACTCATACAGAATTGTTTGGGGCGGATCCTTTTCCTGGGATGCAGCGTCAACATCGTCAGTGGTTTTAACAAGGGAGCAGTCCCGTCGCCACGGGGTGCTTTGATGGGCTTAGCCTCCCCAAACAAAGCTCCAAGCCCCCCAAATTGAAATATGAAGCACCGTAAGTAAGTGGAGTTTTGGTTAATTTTATAATGTCAAGCCCCCCTCGCAGAACTGCAAAGCCCCCCTATTGAAATCTTTCTGGCGACTGTTCTGCAAGGGAGTACACTCGAAACTGCTGAAATTCCCTGCTGTGTTCCTGCTTCAGCCGATACGCCTTTGAATGCCATCGATATTGGCTTGATTGGTTTCTATTGTCTATACTGTAGAAATAGAGACTATGTACTCTATACATCTATAGTATTGAGTCTGTACTGCAGACCATCAATACGATGTTGTACTTCGAACAGGGCGTTCTGCATATTTCCTACAATTAAGTAACGCCGTGGTAGATTCTGTTGAACAGCGATTCTTAACTGGTGGGTCGCGGATACGTTCTGTGCATGACACGGACAGTTTATAAAGAACAAATGAATGTTCGAAAAATATGCATAGTGCTCTTTTTAGCATTCGTTTTTAGCATTTAGCATTCGTTTATTTCTCTCAAAATTTTTATGTTTTTCAGAAATAAATTTTGTGGTTGGTACTCTATGAAACGAGGTCGCGATTTAATGGCGATTGGAAAGTGTGTTTCATGGACTGAGACCCGGTGCCGGATTTAGACATGTCGAGGACCCACGGCAGCCTTTGTGTGGAGGCCCTAACTTCAAGTAAATATTAATCAAGGTCAAGGAAATACTATTATAAGCTAGCTGTAAAACGTAATCATAAGTTTTTAAATGATTGTACAGTTTGATGAATGCAAGATTCTAGAAAAAACTTAAAAAATCATATTGTTTGTTCAATTTTAATAAGATTAAGATTCTGCCAAAAGTGTTAACCGCTCATGACTGAGGAGACCACTGGGCAGCTCCTCATTTTGTCCTCCCCTAAATCCGGCCCTTCTGAGACCAGTTGAGAAACCAGGGGAGAAACCTGCTACAGAACATATTGAACGTTTGACTTGATTGCTTCTAAAGGCAAGGGAACAGTTTTTGTAAAATAATCATTCGTATTGCATATGGAAGCAACATTATTCTGTTAGTCTGGATGGAAAACTGTTTGACGTATCAGTAGAATAACAACTGTGTTGCCGAGGAATGTGGCTTTCTTTTAAAAATAAATAAAAATAGGTTTGTAATCCAACAAAAATATTCCATCTTTTCAGGCATGTTGTTTCAACAACAGGGTTGTTCTTGGTGGTTGGTTTTTAATTGCTTTGTTCCAGAAATAATAGACAGGTAATTCCACAAACATGATCAGTTTCGACGTACTTCTGGAGACCATAGGTTACGCTGGCCTGGCGCAGGCAATTGCGCTTTTGATGATTGGCTACTCCAGTGCTATTGGAGGTATCATCGCTTTAGCTACGGTGTTTATTGCTTATCCTATGGATTACAGGTAAGTTTGCAGAAGTGGTTAAATCGCATGAAAAAACGGTAATAAGTCAGACAGTTATTATTAATAACCTCACATGGCTGCACTTCGAGTCAGTCCATACAAAATATCACATTACTTTTACTTTCGTTGATGTTTTTACTCCTTTTCGGTTCTTTTCATGACGCGATGCACATTCCCGAAACACTCTGAGACACTCCGAGAACGAAATGCACATTTAGATATTTATGTTCAAAGATTTGAAATGGTCTGTCTATGCCCGCATCTTATGCTTATTTCGTTTTTTAATTATCAACTTATGAACCAGCGCCTCTACTTGCTGGTTGTTAATTGCTGTATTTTACTAACAAGCATGTATCTGTGTCCTTTCGAACTAAACGAATTCAGCAAAACACACACTAATGCAGGCTGAGCTCCTCATATCCAAAATGTTATATAGAAGATGGCATATGATAATCCAGTCGTTTAAAATAAATATTTGCACTATATTGGTACAAAAAGTAAAGTGCAAGCCCACTTTTTCAGATAAACTGAAGGGTTTGGGTACGCCAAGCAAACACAACAGATTCTATTTTTGTTTGTTTCTGTGTTCACCATGAGTTTTGAAAATCAAACTCTCTTTGTGCCTTTGAATTTGTGTTTTACCTTGTGAGTAGTTGAAATTTTTTGTCCGCTTCCGCCCGGCAAAATTTAAATCCGCCCCGCACCCACAGGAGTTTGATAAATCTTGCCCGCACCCGCACTTTGCAAAATTTTCCCGGGGCATGCCCCCGGAACCCCTAGAATGGTCGTGCTTTCAGCACTTCCCCTAAAGTTGATTTGTGACGTAACACGATTGTGACGAAACTTTGCCCCCCCTCGGAAATTTTCTGCGTACGCCACTGATGTCTCAGATGCCGATTGAAGGAATTGGATATTGATGAAACAATGTTTTAAGAATGAATGTTTAAACTTTTTGGCTACCCAATGCATGCAAAATGAAAACACGATTTCCATTGTAGGAAAGATATATTGCCAGCTTAGGTATTTTAAATTCCGTTGCAGATCAAGATCTCAGAAAAGATCCAAAATCAATAGCAAATGTGGTCCTACATTCTCCCCACTTTGTACCTGAAGAACAGCTGGAGGATATATCGATAAAACATGTCGTTGTCCAATAAATCTATCCCTGATTTCTGGTATTATCTGCGCAACGTCAAAGACGGCGTGGAACGTTGATAACCCGGAGTTCGGAATATTTTATGATTTAATGACCACATTTATGATTTTGCCAGTCTACTGCATCACNAGAAAGAACTTTTCGACTTGCTAATCATATTAAGACAAATAAAAATTTGCTAAAGCCGAAACTGTTGAGAAAAATTGTTGTCAAAACAAGCATTGTCAAGAAGCAGCTATCAAAACGGTTATTGGATACCTAAGCCTGAATTACTGAGAAATGTCATTAATAGAATATCTCACCAGCGTTACATCAAATGTCTTGAGCAATGGGATTCAAACGTTACATGTTCACGCTGAGGACGAAAATTTGGATAAAGTTTGAAAATACTGGACATAGTTCAAAACATTTTTGGCCCCACTCAGAAAAAATCTTCTCCCATCCTGGTGTCCCAAGCTCGTTACGGGCCTGCTAGAGAGCAACCCATACATCTGCCCAAAGTTCCCCAAAAGCCCAATTCATAGTTATTCTTAATGCATGGACTTGGATACCAGAACAAACTGTTCTTCATGAATTAGTAATGTAATGTACAAAGATTTTACAACTATCACGTCACAGATGTAGAAAAAACATACCATACGCAATATACAGTGTAATGCTCATGGTTGAATGACGAAATAGAAGCATATAGCCTCAAAATATGATAAACAGGAACGAGTGCGCTGGATGACATTCACAATTTTTTCCATGCCTAGTTAAGCTGCAGCTTTCATTCATTGGTGTAGGAACTGGGGTGTTCTTAACGTTAATGCACTTGGACTTTGAAGTAGTGGTTTTTCTACCTATTTACGCTCGCAGATAGCCAAAGACAATGAAAGTTTTGTGGAGCGGCAAATGATAAATGTGATGAACTGAATCCAACGAGCAACCCTTCGTTAGTCTTTGCTCAGCCTGAAACCACTGAACACTTGCCTGCAAGAGAAACTGGGCATTTCATGCTCAGCTAAGCGCACACTAACACTAGACTAGTCAGAAAATACATCAGTGGACACATAGGTGTATGAACAGCCAAATTTTTGGGGTTGCGAAAGATATTTTGCCCGAATTTCCCCAAATATGCTATAAAACTTTTGTGCGCCGCGCCACACTTTCACCCAACAACTTTTCTGTAGCAGTTGTTTGCTAATTATCAGCTCTCATGAATAGTAAAACATGAATTTTTTTAAAGGGAAAAAAATTCTTTTTTGGAGAAAAATAGTCAGACCCTTGTGTTCTTCATCAACATGCACTGGTGAGTAAAGCCCTTCCAGAATATTTGAAAATATTTTCGAAACAATCAAAAGAACGTGTAAATTTTTTCAGGGCACGGGGTCGTCTTTTCAAAGTGCTTTATGAAGATGAATTGATTGATCTTCAGTGTTATTATGTCAAACAAGCAATGCTTTATTCCAAATTCATATCTTGCAACTGTGACTTTTCCAAATTTTGATGTAGATTAGGCGAAGAGTTTCCAACGCTGTCAAAGCGCCCATTTGAAGTTATTATACCTTTTCAAAATACGCATCTGTATGAGGCAGGGTTCTTCTCAGTGATGACCATAAAACAAAACATCGATCTCGATCGATTCCCAAGGATGACATGAGATTATCTCTTTCAACCAGAATCTCAGATATTGTGCGTAGAAGACAAGCAAAAAAGTCTCAATGAGTGACTGACTAGTTTGAAATTGTTTGTCATTTCTCAAAAACAGAAAAATTTAAATATGGCTGTGTATTCCTTCTTCCAAAAGTTTTGCCCCTTGATACAGTGATATGCCGATTCGTACGAAATTGTTTTCAGAATTTCAACAACCTCAGCGAACTACTTAAAAGCATTTATGCTTGATTGTAACAACATTTTATTAAAGTTTCATCCCAGAGACTAAGTTTTGTACAAGCATTATCCTAAAATTGGTTTCAGTAAGCACAAAAATTCGTATATCTGAGTGTACGTTTATAACGTTTTTCCAGAACCTGCCGCGGATCCTTTCCAGAAAAGTTATGCCTTGACACACTAAACATTGTTGGGGGTAAATACAATTTTTTAATTTGTTAAAGGGTAAATGAGATAAAAAAGGTTAAAAACCACTGTTGCAGGCCCACTGGCCTAAGCGCAATGCTGGCAAATAAGTTTAGTACATCCAGGTGTTTTGCGATTTTTGAGCTGATTATTTTTAAGTTGAACGTTCAGTTACCCGCACAAAGAATTTCTCATCCCGCGCCCGCCCCACACCAAGTACAACCCGCTCCCGCCCCGCAGCAAGTTCCAACCGCGCCCGTCCCACACCCGCACGCATAGCAGTGCGCAACCTGCGCGGGTTAACCAGCCCCGCGCAGGACTCTAGTGGGTACGGCAGCTTTGATGATATTGAAAGCAGAATGCAGGTATAAGGATCTGGAACCAGTTAAAATAGTAGGCCTACGTCTCGTAGAACTCAACAGCACTGAAAAGCTGACAAGATCAAAAAATCCCAATCGTTTTAAAAGTCCCTGACTTGAGAGTGATTTTGAACTTTGTTTGAACATTTTGCTCAAAATGCTGGTTTACTCAAAACTGTATCGATTCAGCAGCTGGTGTTTTTTGCTTCTGACCAATTGGGTTTAATCATGCTCATATCACTACGACATACCAACGGACCAATTACGTGAAGAATAACGACATCGAGGGGCTTGAAGGAATGAAAACCTTTTCGGGTGGCAGTTTATACCTTCCATTTAACGAGGGAGGATATCGGGTTGCTACTTTCTAATCAACTCTGAACTTCTGTTGGACTATTTGCCAGAGGTTAAAGCTTTTTTTTATAAAACTAAAGCTGCCTTCTGGTCTACACAACTCACCAAATATATATTTTGCAAAAGCATCCCTTGCCATAAATAAAATTCCAAAGGTCCATTACAACATAGATGGCTTTGTCACTGCGGCAGGGCCGCAACCAGGTGATATTTTCGGGGTGGGAAGGGGGCAAAATGATTGCAACTTGTTGTTGCATGTAAGAAACAAACATGATTTTGAAATTTCCGGGGGACAATTGCCCGGTTGCCCCCCTTGTTGCGAGCCTGTCTCTGGGTGGTTAGAGTTAATTAAAGCTTTGTGTTAAAGATTTTATTCTTTCATGCCTGTCGCGCTGTCGTTACGGAATTTTAGCGTTTTATCGGAGTTTCACTCCTTCAATCGCCCGTAAAAACAGTCTGCTTCCAACTCTCGATTTGGTTCATCTGCTGTAACAAAGGTGTTGCATTACAAGCCCCAATCATCAGTTTGCATCGTACGGTGCTGACAATTTAATGGCAACAGCTGCCATATCATCGTAATGATAATAATCGGGAGTCCCGACTTTCTAAATCAAGGGTGTACAACTTTTTCTATTGCCTGCCGCATTACTTTTATTTATATGAAGCACGGACGCCAATGAGTTCGAGTTATATTTATGAGGTAAGTTTAATTAAATAATAGGTTTTATCCGGCAAATGTCATTTACTTGTGCCTAAAAGTATAACAAAATATCAAAAATTTGACGAATTTATTAAAAGAAAAGTTTGCAAAGCATCGTAGCAAGTAACGACTCCCTTGATTGATCTTGCTTGCCTTGCGTTTGTTTTGCTTCAATATACGCCAGCACGGCCGCCAAATCGTTTATTTTAAATAACATGTGGACGGCCGCAAATTTCATTATCGAAGGTCGCAGCAGTGGCGGATCCAGGGGGGAGCAGTTGGGGCAACTGCCCCCCCAAACGGCTGTGGCGCCCCCTTCAAATGGCGCCCCTCTGATAAAAATGCGCCCCTTTTCAGTGCCTATCGAAGTAAAAACAAACACAAAAAATACTCGGTCGAAACTAAACAATGCTTTACACTTCGTAGAACTTCGGTTTTTACGTGACGGACTTTGACCCAGCCTCTTACCGACTAGAATCAACAATGGTATTGTTTCGTAATAAAACTCCTGTTCGCTTCCGCGTGAGAACTGCCCAGCAATCACAAACACGATCGCTTTCTTTCGCTAGCACAGTTCTGGACTTGCCGTTGCGCTGTGCAAAATTGGTCTGTTTTTGTTACAAGTTCATTTTTTAATGCTTGGTGGCAGCTTTGAAAGGGGAAGCAGCAGTGAATATAGGAAGGCAATATATATGGAAAACGTAGAACTGACGCAAGATTGTAGAAGCCTGCAAAACGAAAAAACAGTTTCAGGTCTGCTATCAGTGCAGTCCGTGAGTCCGCTCCGTAGTGCGTCTGTGTCTTAGTCTTGCAATACCAAGGTAAGTGAATGAGTTTCTTGTTGGAACTAATGATCCTGATTGAACCATTTTGCAGCGTGTGAAAAGTTATAGCAACGGTCATGGGCGCAATTAGGTGGGGGACAAGGGGGACGCGTCCCCCCACTTTTTCAGACAGCGAGGATATAATATACCTTGTCCCCCCATATTCCTTCTTTACGTTTCGTAATATTTTGGTTTCACACCAACCTGTGCCCCCCACATTTTACAACAAAATTACGCCCGTATAGCAACATCTGTGCGTTAGCAGGGGCGTAACGACGTTGGATGGCGCCCGGGGCAAGAAGCAAGCTTGGCGCCCCCATGTTCGAACATGAGGTCTTTCGGAAGTAAATGTACTCTATTGAAGAAAGAACTTGCGACATTTTCGGGGCTTTTCGGTGCCCACATAATAATTTGGCGCCAGGGGAATTGTGCCCCCGTCCTTACGCCCCCGTACGTTAACAAACAACTTGACGGTTTCTGACAAAAATGCATTGAGAGTGCCTCCTTTTTTCGGTCATAAACCGATTTTTTTTTAATTACCGAAAAAAATTAAGTCAATTATTCGGTCATAGTGTCCTAAAAAGTAAGCTAGTGAATACCGTTACGACGAGCTTTGATACTTTAACGGGACAAATAACCAAAATGTCGAAGCGAAAATAACAGGGGTGTGCTCCAGAAGCTCAAGGAATTATGACCTAACAATGCAATTCTGCAACACCGTTGTTCGTCAACGGGGACAGTGCAGCGTAGCATAGAATGACTACAACCTGGTATGCGTCGCAACAAAACCATGGTGCTCACTCAGCAGTCAGCTCTAACGCAGAAACTTCGACAAAATATCAACTATCAACAGCTTGGTGGAATGACGGGCTGTACGCGGTCATGACAAGTTTTGCTTAACGGTTCAATATTTGCAGTTCAAAATTCGAGAGGATCACGGCGCCTATCGCCCCGCTGGTTACACGCCTGGCAACAGTGACTGATGGCCATATGCAGGGGC
>JGI24021J15306_10008666_pt1 | contig 12524 bp, 12 predicted proteins | sample Ectturendosymbi1_FD_15306 | JGI IMG/M metagenome (IMG submission 15306) | reverse complement strand
TCCCCCCCCCCTTTTTTAAATTCTAGAATCGCCACCTGCGACCGGTCTAACCAACGGTATAATTGGGACACCCACTAACATGAAATGCGCACAGTTAAGCAAGCCCATGGCGCATCAGTTGTCACGCGCGTCACCAAGGACCGCGATCCGGCTTTAGGCTTTAGGGCCCGTTCGAAAAATTTGCGACAGTCTCCCCCACCAGCTACCACAACTGGAGTCCCAACGTTCCGCCCGCTCATACGCATGTGAGGAGAAGAATGGGAAATCGCAGAATACTTCTACTTCAGGAGAATTGAAATCTACGCGCAAATGAGACTCTCGACATAAAAGCTAGTACTGTAAGTTGAAACTGCAACATCACTTCGCTCACAGGGAAAGAGCACCAAATGGTCGAGGAAGCCAAACGATGCTCCCTAGATATTATTGGCATCTCTTCGACTGGGCGTCGTGGTTGTAGCACTGTAGAGTTGGACGATGAGTGGAAATTCTTCTACTCCGGTGTTGAGCCAGCAAAGTTTGCCCAGGCTGGAGTGGGTAGACTTGTAAGCCATCAGCTGGCAAACTGTGTTGATGAGTGGATCCGACAAGAATGAGGGGTGTGCATGTTGCCGTTAAAGTTGTTGGCCGCTCTCTGTGTTTGATACAGATATACGGTCCGAACACAAGTGCACTGTACCCGGAATTCATGAAAAAAGTTAGTGACTCCCTGCGAGGAGTTAAAACTAGCGATTCGACGATCCTTTTGGGAGACTTCAATGCACACGTTGGGAACGATGCCGCGATGTGGAAGGGTGTGATCGGCCGACGTGGTAATGCTAACGTTAATCATAACTGAAGACTCCTGCTGCAACTGTGTCGTAATAACGCACCGTGCATCATGAGCATTTTCTGCAGTACCAGTACAGAGATGGGCACAGGTTTATCTGATGTAGATATTGTATGGGTCAACGGTCACTCATTGATTTCTGCATAGTTTCAACTGACTTGTTCTAATCAGGATGTTCGTGTCAAAAGGGGTACAGAACTGTCGACCGATCTCCACCTGCTGATCTGCAACTTGCATGCGGATAAGCCGCCAGGACCTACACAAACATGCAGGAGCAGGAGATCCTACCGAATAAAGCGGGAGGTCCTGACGGACAAAGATGTAAAAAAGGCCTTTGCCTAAAGCATATACTTCATGTTCCGAGAACGCCCGGACACGGAAGTGGAGTGGCAGCTGTTCAAAGTGGCTGTAGCTTCATCTGCTGCTTGGGTATGCAGACGGAAATGAGTCGATGTAGCGAATAATGGCAAAAAAGTAACCTCTTGATGAAACAAAGAGGTGAAGTTTGCTATTCAGGCAAAAAAACGGGCCTATAAAGCATGGCTTCAGAACAAAACCGACTCTTCTTTGCATTTGCGGTGCGCCGAGGGGCAAAAGTCTGCACTCCGCAGCCTTCACAGTCAGAAAGTCCAAAATGCACTATTGGGAGGATTTTCGACATAAACTGGATTCCAATTACTGGCAAGTCAAGAAAATATTTTGGCAAATTTTCGGGCGTCTTCACGGCAAAAATTTCGAACTGCTAGATGCAGTGATTTACGCTGTGAGTTGCCACGATTATCTGGAGGTACTGCTTGTGGCGTTTGATTGATGCGTGTGCTTTTCCTCGTTGCGCTCGCCACGTCCCTTGAAACAGTTTCATTCTGCTATGTGTTTGGCAGCTACTTGGTGTGAGTATTTTATTTTGTTAATGCAGTTTCGCTCAGCCGGCATTAGTTAATTTTCAAGATCGTTAAAAATTTATTAAAAGTTTATGAATTTTGATTGTAGTTCAATTCACTAGATCCATCAAGGACCAAACTGTCGTTTTATTCAGTAATAATAAGGACATCCTTTGCAGATGGAGAGAGTGTTTGAAGGATCTTTTAAATCCAATCACTTCCACACCAGCGGACACACAAGAGGTACATTTGGGTGAGGGAAATACATCTCTGCAAATGATGTCATCCTTGCTGCCAAAACACTGAAGGCTGGGAAGGCGTCAGGCTGTGATTAAATCCCGCCCTGAAATAATCAAAATCCTTGAATCAGGCAGGAGTTGGGAAGGCATCGAAAAATCGGCAAATTGTGGTGATCATTCCCATACACAAAAAGGGAGACAGGAGTGAATGCATCAAATATCGGGGGCATTTGTCTCTTTAGCCTCCCTGGAAAAGTCTATGTCGTTGCTCTGAAAAAAATGCCGCAAAATAATTGAAGAAAACCTGGATGATACCCAGTACGGTTTTCGCCCCAGCCCTAGCACTACAGACCAAAATTTCACTCTCCAGCAAATTTTCAAAAAATCTTGGGAATATACCAAAGATGTCTACATATGTTTTGTCGATTTCGAGAAGGCATACGACTGGGTTCCTCGTGAAAAGCTTTGGGGAGTGTTGCGGGAGAACGGTGTTGATGGTAACTTGTTACTGACCGTCAATACACTGTATTTCTCCTCAGAAGTTTGTGTTCGTGTCGGCGGGGGTAACTCACAACAGTTCAACGTGAGGTGTTGGACTCTCACAAGGGTGTGCGCTGTCACCACTCCTCTTCATAGTCTAATTCATATATGATTTGCATTGACATTTGCTGCCCAGTCGACAAGATTGTCACTGTTGGGACTTGCAGGATCAACTGTTTGCTTTTTAGGAACGGTTGGTACTGCTAACATCTTCTCAACAGCACCTCCAGCATGTACTCAATTGGTTTTCTGCGACCAGGCTGAAATGAAAATCAGCACAGAAAAGACCGAAATATTAGGCCTGTGACTCTCTAGAATCTCGAGGCAGTGTATGCTGCAAGTGAGCGGCAACACACTTGTAACAGGTGGAGAAGTTCCATGATCTACAGCAGTGGTTCCCAAAGTGGGCGGAATCGCCCCCTTGGGAGCAAGGATAGGGGAAAACAACACAAAGGAGGCGAAAACGCTCAACCACTAATCGATTGTTGACTTAAGTTCAGTAGCCTACTATTGTGACTTGACAGTTTCTTGCAAAATTTAATTTGCTATGATATTGTTGATAAAGAAATTTGTCCGTTAAATTCAGTCTGGATCGTCTATGTGCCCGGCTAGAGTGTGAATTATATTTTCACAAGAATTCTGAACGTAATAGTAGCGTCGCAATGCAGTTGCTTAGTTTAGATATTTAATGGCTTGGTTCAGTTATTTAATACTTTCATTAAATAAAATTCCTTAATATTACTACCTTGTGTTTGCTTTATCAGGTTTGGGTGCGAAAACAACGTGTCGAGAGTGAAAAGGGCGCAATGGAATAAAAAAGTTTGAGAAACACTGATCTAGAGGTATTATTCAGGGGTGGCGGAAGGCGTAACAAGGAGAATGGTTCATGGAATTGTAAAATAAAAGCAGCAGTGAGTGAACCTTGTCTCTCAGTGGTCACAAAATGGGAGCTTTCAAACGCTGCAAAGTTGTCCTTGTTTAAATCGGTGTTTGTTCCGATCCTCACCTATGGTCATGAATACAGGGTAATGAATGAAAAAATACTATCCCAAGCGCAAGCGGAAAGATTGTCTTTTTGCGAAGAGTTTACGTTGTGACATTTCGCGATGAAGTGCGCAACTGTGAAATTCGTAAAGCCCTGAATGTCGAGCTCACTACTCCGTACTGAGAGATCTCAGCTACGTTGGTTCGGCCATGTATCCAGAATAGCCGACAAAAGATTAGCGAGGCAAGCCCTGCTGGCTACATCCACGAAAAAGCGGCCCACAAGTCGTCCAAGGATCAGCGATGTGACTATATATTTGACCTTGGTTAGTCCCGTCTTAGTGTGGAGCCAGAAGAACTATCAGAGATTGCTGTTCTCCAGAGGTATTTTAGAAAACTATTATCGATTGCTGTTCTCCGTGAGGTACAACTGTAGGGCTGCTCCCCTCCGCGATCCTCCCCATAGGAAGAGCGGGCATGAAAATGAAAGAACGAATGAATATGAGTTGTCTCTTGAGTTGTTGTCAGTCGAAGGCGAGGAAGAACCGAAGTCGTTTTCGTCAAAACAACATCGTCCTGGTGTCTCATATTACAGATGAGTATTTTTGACTTTCAGTGTTGTACTTGCTGGAATAAATTCCACTCCAATTTACTTTCGAGTGATTTCAACAACCATTGGTTTCATTGGTTAAGGATTCAAGAGACCAAAGCGCGTCTCGCCTAAAATTTTATAGGGAGGTTATTTTTTCACTTTCAACTCAATTCAAGTCTCTATGTTTCATCGTTCGCCTTTTATGTTCAAAAGTTCTATATGAATACGTTTCATGGAAATTTTCCGAATGGTCGTTTGTAACATTCAATTGCAATAAAATGTTAATCTTTATCATCACAAATCCTTGCCTATGGTTGTTCCAGCTTGATTTCTTTGGTATTGTTTTTCAGTATTTCATCCCACTGAGATCATCAAACTTTTTCACCTTTTTAGTGATTTACGCCAAACCGTCAAATGCAACAGTTTCTATAAATGCGAAAGTCACTACCGTGGCAACTTTTGAGTATGTTTTCCATATAATTTCTTTGAAGACAAAACAACATACGTGCTCGCTCTGGGCGCATCACCAATGGAAGACGGGGTGGTTGGACAACCCGACAAGACTCTGTACTTTCATCACCGACACCGGGACCACTCTCCGGAATCTCCCTCCAAAGAACAGCATGTGTATCAGGCTTAACAGCCTCCGCACCGGTGTCGGACGTTTCTGCTCCTGCTTGCACAAATGGGTATGTTCTCTTCTGCGGCTTGTGAGTGTAGCACAGAAGAACAAACCGTCGACCATGTTGTCCTCCAATGTCCAATCCATCTACCTACCCATGGACTGCACGACCTTACGGTTCTGGACGATTAGACAATCTAATGTTTAACACCTTCCCAGATATCTAGTGCGGCCTATCAGTGGACGGCAACAACTCGCTCAACCGAGGATGAAGAAAGAAAAAAGGGAAAGATTCGAAACCGTTTAATGCTGAGCTGGAAGATCAAAACTAGTGCGGCAAACAACGCGGGAGTTGCTGATTGAAAGGCTTCGCTAACCTAACTATCACTTCTTCATGTTTCTTTGAAGATTTTCTTCTGTCTGCCAATGCAGGGGAAAAATAAAGATTGCGAAATATTTACGATGACAGAGAAAACGAGCTTTCCCAGATTGGCTTGTGACAATTGTTGCGTAATAGCTTGCGCAAGATAAAAGAAAATTTACACGGTGCTCGATTGCTTTGGAAAACCTGCAGATTTCACGCAGCTTTTTAGTACTAACTTTATGGGTGTTTTTGCTTACGCTACATTTGTCAAATAATTGAAATACCTCACACATGTTTTTGTTTAGAAGCAAATGCAAGTTCGAATTTCGGGAAGTTCTGGTTCAACAAACATCAACCGTCAGAACACTGTTTGACCGCAATATTTGTGCACTTCACATCAACTGTTCATTTAACATGCGCTGTATTGGTTCAGTGTTTGATGAAAATATCGAAAACGAGGAACTTGGAGGAAGTATTATTCTCCATAAGATCAACGTGGCTAGGGGACAAGAAGGTAAGGACGAGAAAACAACTTCATCTTGCTAACATTGGTAAGAAAAGTGGGGCATTCATAAACAAACTTACATTGTTTCATCCAAGCCATTCAAGTTCCTGAGAAATCTGAATAAGCAGTTCATGAACATCTCGCGTTGACAAATTCAATTTCACTCAACTGTACTTTTCAAAAATTTCCTCTCGTCTTTTAATTCTGAGCCTGAAATTCAGCTCAAAAATCGACCTAAGACAAAATATATTATTTACGCCGCTGCTTTTCATGGCGTCTTGTTTCATGTTTGAACGACATAGAGCCCAAGCTAGACCTTACAAAATCTTTATCATTAGTATTTTTGCAATTTTTTCAATGAAAGGCTTAAGGTTTTTGATTTTTACACTAAAGAGGTTTTCCCCACTGCCACTCACTTTTTGCAGATTTACTCAGCCTTTAAGGACCGCAAAAACGACTGTAGTGACTCGGCCATTCTCTGTGATAACTCGCCGTTCGATAGAGCTAAAGAGGTAATCGAACCTTCTAAAGACGCGGAAATACTTCTTGCTTCGATTAAAAAAAATCCAGGCACTTTTGGGCTCGAAATCTTTTTCGTTTGACGTCGCGACGATATGACGTCAGGAAGTTTTGCTGACGTAATCAGGAACTGAGAAACAAGTTCAAGTGGCAATTTTCATGTTTTTTTAAGTAAACCAGGCGGAAATAGTCATTTTTACAGCCCTTGCTTAGCCATTTAGCGTTGGTGGTTGACAAGTTATGGGTTTAAAAACAACAGTTAATTAAATAATCAACTAATTGGACTATCGCAGTAATCGCCTACTTAACCAGCGACATAGACGAGTTAAATGTAGTACACTGTCTAAATTACTGCAATTAATTGCATTGGTCACTTTCCTGTTTTGAAAAACATTTCTTAACTTTCTCGCATGAAGCAATGTAGCAGCAACGATAGGAGCAATGCACGCTTTGCTCCTAAAGTTGAGATTTAGTTTTTTCTAAATCGCTCGTCAAACGCGAACATTCTACAACACATGATGAACACGTACAGTAGAACGTTTTCAAAGAATCATTGCTGTATAAAGATGGGCATTTGTTTTGCGTAAATCATAGTGAGCTACACAACCAAAAATAACTGGATGATAAAACTTGTCAGGGAAGAAATAGATCAGGGAGAGTAAAAACTAAGGTGTAGTCAACTTTACCTGGCTAATGCACGCACTCTAAAATAAACAAATCCTTTGACGCTTGCTGCTCCGTCAAGCAAACTGAGAGTATCTCTGATAGAAATTTACAAATGCGGACACGCTCACGTTTTGGAAGTGACCATTGGAAATTCCATGGATGATAGCCATCAGTATGTTGAAAACTGAATTTACGACTTAGAGAACGAGGCCGATTGGATAAGTTTTGCGTAAAGCAGGCTACTTGAAAGAGCTTGCTCAGAAGTAGCATGTTTGTCTTGAGTCTCTGTAGAAACCCTTGCTACTTTGTTATTCGAATGAGTTACCAGCGATTCCAAGGTAGCTGCTGTAATCTCAATAAGTATTTCATTACGAGTATGTCTTATTGAGACACATTTTAAGTGTGACAAGTTTTCTTTTGAATTTTTAATCCTATTATTTACAAGCAGAGACAACTGCGTTAAGTGTAATGCTGTCTTTGTTGCACTTTGAAGTTAAGTACAAAGTTTTGCTTTGCAATTTTTGGGTACAGTATTGGAGAGATAGAGTTGGTGAAGTGCAGTAAATTATGTAAAGCCCAAGCTTTTACGAAGAAACTTGATATGTCACGCGATCTTGCACTTGTTTGCCCAAACCATCACAAAACGTAATCGCTTGAAGCGGTGAATTATGTTATTTCATTTGCCAACAACATCGAGGAAAGCGTGGTATCTATCAACGAAATAGTGAAGAAACATTGACTGCCGAACACTTTGTTTTAGGAATTTTGTACTTCGAATGCGATGCGGTTTGTTGCTATGCAGCGCATTGTTTTCAGCGGTAATTTCAGACGCGATCGTGATGAGGGGGAATGTTGGGGTGCAAAGCCAATGCCAGCTGCGAGGAAGGCTGGTCGTGGCTTGTTTTGAAACGACTTTGCTTTTAAAACAATTTTCTTTGACAACCACTTCAGTGACTGCGATTTGCTTTGAAAAGGGTTTTCTCATAAAACAACTTTGCTTTGCGCCAAAGGAAGATAGGAAGATTTCCTCAAAAAAATTTTTCCATTGGAGAAAACTAATTTTTGGCATACAAATTAACACAAAATTCTTGCAATCGCACAAAATCAATATGAAAATACAAACTCAATGCAAAAACAAGGCACTCAAGTAATTTTTGGGTGGTAATCTCGCGCTGCAGGACACTATTAGGACCGCAAAGCCACTATGGTGGCTTGGATTTTGTCCCGTCTCGGAAAGCAGCAAGTCTGCGAAGTTCGATTTTGACAATCCGAGAACTTTTGCGGTTGAACTTTTTCCGCGGTTTTAACATGAGTGGGTGGGGGTCAAGAGATTTTTCGATGACGTCATCGGGGCCTGAGAAAAAAAAAAGGGTAATATTTTTGTTTTTTCTTTTGAAATAAACTAGGCGAAAATCCGCATCTTTAAAGCTCTTGATTGATCTTCTAGCGTTAGTGGCTGGCACGTTATAGTCAATAAAACATAATTCATTAATTTATCCCCTGATGAATCCCTAGGGGATAGGTAATTACTTTGCGTTTTTTGGTCAAACAAGGGCTCTAAAGATGCGAATTTTCGTCTAGTTTATTTTAAAAGATGAAACAAATTGTCCTATGTATTTCTTCTCAGGACCCGATGATGTCATCCCAAACTCCCTTGACCCCCACCCACTCACGACATTGCCCCCAAAAGAGTTCAAACTCAAAAGTTTTCAAAAGTTTTTAAATCGTAGCTAGGAGACTTTCTTCTTCATTAGAAGATTTGAACAGCTCTCTAGCTCTATCGGACGGCAGGTTATGACTGGACAAAGTCAGAGCCACTATAGTGTCTTTGCGGTCTTTTGAGGGTTTTAAACCTTCGAAAGCAGCTCTCACGCGTGCAGAAACGTGCCATCGCACTCCTCGCATTGTCGCGCATCACGTGCGAAAACCTGACTCAAAGTGTTCATAGGACATCTTCCATCACACTCCAACCTCAGTTTGATATAAATTTGTCAGCCTGTTTTCAAAAGTGTTTAGGCTGCACCAAAAATGAANTGACAATTGACGAAACTTTCCGCGCTTGATGCGAGTAATCGTGAGTTGTTCCTTTCCACAGTTGAGCATTAACTATTGAATCATGGCTGTAAGTGATCAACAACCAGGTGTTGATATATAGGGAGTTATAGTGTAGGTACAAATCATTTGAAAAATGATCGACGTACGTCTGGGTGGTGGACAGTACAACGCCGCAACTTGTTAGCAAATGATGTGAATGACAAATGAAGGAAAAAAGCTATACAGCTACCGAGATGAAAGCTTCCGATTGCGTTGGTAATGCAATTTAAAGAGCAAATATTTCGAATGTGCGATTTCAGAAACTATCAGTTTCGCCGTTAAAAATAATGATCCATTGCGCACAGACTTAAGGTAGCTTCACACAGACTCCGGTTACGGGTTACGAAGCGGCTTATGGCCAACGGCAGTCTTCATCCGTTGGCGGTATCCGGCTGAATTTTCTCAGTTTCGAACGGCTAACGACTTACTTAAAATTGGTTTAAGTAAGCCGGATTGCCGTGATTGTCGGTGATGGTGTTCTTACTGCCGTTGGCCATAAGCCAGTTTGTGGTTTCTTTTTCAAAAGCACAAACATCAATGTTTTTTCATTATTTTAGAATATGACCTGGTCTACGATGACATTTTGCCATCAAAATTGCTAAGAACGAAATCAGCTACATTTCCACAAAACCAGCTGTGGCCAAAAGATGGTATTCCATTGCATTATGCAAGGAATTTAAGCTTGCTGGTAAGTTCTCTTGTCCTTAGTCTATTGCAGAGATTAAGTGGACTCTGTTGCTGTGCCATTAGTTCGTTGGTGTAGGCATCGCACGCTGCACTGTCATCAAAACCTCTGCACATAATTATCTCGCAACTGATGTTCGACAGTTATGGAGGATAATGAGACTAACTGCCAACACGAAACCACGTTTCTTGATGGATGCGAATCGAACTTCTAACATCTCGTTTGACTGGGACTTGAGTCTTTTGCAACATTTTAGGCTTATGCTAGGAGTTGTTACTGATTGGGGCAGCAATGTTTGCTGTTTCAAATTTGCCCCTTTTTTCCACCACTCGCTTACACAAAGTCATTGACAAGGCCAAAGGACATCGTGGTCAGTGTTGATGAGCGGGAGGTTGCTGCCACGATTTTAGGAAAAGGGGTTTCAGGTGACGTGACTGATGCCCAGCCAAGCAATTCAAAATGTTCTTGTTCGTAGCAAGTTTGTTAAAGTTCATTCAAAGATAAAAGCACATTAGAGCTACTAAAGTCACCGAAAGTCTGTTGCGAATCACACCGAACTCACTGAATTAATGAACGATATGTTCGCACTTCCGTGCAACATCGTGACAAGCATGCGCATCGTTCTTTACCACATTCAAATTGGAAAACAGAGCGTGAACAAATATTCCATACTTCCAATCATTACAATTAGAAATGTTTCTAAAAACTTTCACACATTTGTTGACGACTTTAACAAGGAACAACAAATATTATCAGAGTTTTTCTGTCTATTTGTCAGCTGATGCGTCATTTCAGTTGAACAGAATGTTCAAAGAACGTGTTGAAACTTTTACTCCATCACTGTTTCAAACCTTAGTTCCTTCCCTCGAATCTTTTGAACGTATTCCGTCTCTGTTTGCTCTACTTATCTTGAGTAGTGTGCACATTCAGATTTCATCAATATCATGAAAACCATACATGACAAACGTTAGCTTTTACTTTTATAGTTATCTGACACGAGAAAACGCAACCAAATTGTCTTTTATGAACAGAAGCAAGATTTGAAACCAATTTCAAATTCTAGGACAAAAGCAGAAAGGTGCTCTCACAAAATTAACATTTGACAAAACTCCATGCTTGTTGTGATATCATTTACACTATACGCTGCAACCTCATCAGTAGGGCAAACAATTTGTTGAGCTAAAAACTTAAAATTTTGACTTTATTTTGACCGATAAATTTTCTGCGTTTGCAACTGCAAAATAATTCAGACTTAGGTGTGGAGGTTAACCCAGAAACATATTCATGCCCTTTATGCTTCGAAATTAAAAAAAATTAGTTGTTTAACTTTGGGGATGACATATTGATAAGTACATTAATAGCTACAGTAGAGTCAAACCTGAGAACATCAGAAAGTTGACACGTCATATGCACAATGGATTGAGCATTTACCAAACCAAGTAGGCTACTGTACGACCACGTTTCTTGCCTTACCATGCACGCCTATCCTACATAATATTCAATCGTCCAGTGGTGGGCAAAACAACATTATTGCGCCAGATGTTGCTACAAAGCCACTATTATTACAGAATTGCAAATAAACTTGCAAAAGCACATCAATATCTGTTGTTGAAGTTTCAATAAAGCATCGATGAAGAAAAAAACTCTGCTGAAAGAAAATTTTGACCGAGGGATAAATTTTGACCTAATGATAAATTTTGACTTTTTTTGACCTAAAAACTTGTGATTCCCTCATTGTATGAGTGTGAAATTTGCTTTGTGGACGTTTCATGAACTTTCAAAACGGCAGAAAAATTTTGACTTCATTGACTTTTGGTTGCCCTACTCATCAGGCTGTATCTGCTATTGAAGATGCTCGCATCGAATTCGAATTGCAAACATGCCTTTGCTTCAGCGATTGGACTGACGAAAGTGACAACATCGAAATGATTTTTGGAAACGGGTGAAAAATCCATTAACTTTATATGTGCGCTTTTATAATATTAAGTCTTGTCATTTTTGGCAAAAGATTTCTGCTTCAAACATACCTGAAAGCAGAAAAAGACTTAAACAGAATTTTCTTGAAATAGAGGTGCTTGCCGTTTCTTAATTCCAAATTCGTTTTAATGTGCAGTAAAGGGTGACTGCACCGCGATTCTGTTGATTCAGGTGTTACTCGTATATTGGGAGGCAAGGTGGTGCCCAGTCCCTGTCAATCGGAAGGTTCTGCGAAACAGTAGGAATAGTTGAACACGAACTAATGCACGCTCTGGGATTTTATCACGAACACTCTCGTCCCGACAGAGATGATCACGTCATTATTGTAGACAGCAACATTCAAACTGGTAAAGATCATTTTGTGTTTTATCTGTTGTTTCAATGCACTATTTGAGTCAATTTAAAATACTTGAATTTAAGATATGCATAAAAGTTGCTTTTCCTTCAGAAACGTAGTAACGTAAGCGAGTGCAAAACGATTGGAGATATCTGAAATTGTTAGTTAATTTGTGAAAACGCATAAACCGAAGGCACAAAAGCAAAACATTTACAAAAAACTTGTTGTTTTCCACTATATTTCAATTATAACCGGTGTATGACTGCACAATGCAGCTTTGCATACACAGAATGTTTGGCGATAATCAAACGTTTTTTAAATAATGTTATCATAGTTGCACCTAAATTGCGGCCAAGTTGATGGTATCCAGATATATATATATATCTATTTGCCCAGCTTTTTTAAGAAGTTGGATTGAGAGCAAAAGCCATTTTGAATTGGAATAAGTACAACAACGATGAAATTTTATCAAAGTCATTAAGTTTTAGATACAGAATTGCAGAAACGGAAGAATCTTCTGCCAGTTTTTTGCGAATATCGCGTGAGTTTTTCAGCGTTTCACAGTGTTTTCAACATCTGACTACCCCACTATTTACTCTTATGTGGTATGCAGACGGCTGAAATTATAGTAACGAATATTCACATCACCATTCATTGAGAATACAAGTAGAGTTCAAGAGAACCTATCTGAGA
>JGI24021J15306_10008665_pt1 | contig 12525 bp, 5 predicted proteins | sample Ectturendosymbi1_FD_15306 | JGI IMG/M metagenome (IMG submission 15306) | reverse complement strand
AGTTCTTGTCTTGGATTCGGAGATGTGATGGATGGCCCATTATTTTTGTTGGATGTCAACGGATGATCCCTATTTTGTGACTCAGTGCTTGTTATTAAAGATGGGTCTTTTTCTTTTTGAAGAGTAAGAATGCATTCCACTAAGTTAATAAAACTGGTGAACGTTTTGTTGTGATTTCCAATGTGTTTGCGAAAAGCTTCTCGAATTTCTTCATCACTGAAACCCATAATTTTGGCTTCAGGCACAAATGAAGATGCTTGAATTTTTTCATTTACTTTCTTTTCCATTTTTATTCGTTGTTCTCTTGGGTCAACAATTTGTGGGAATTCGTGCGAAGATGATAAGGACCTGAGCCGTGAAGCATGTTGAGGTGTGTTACCAACAAGAGGGCCTGCAGGATTATTGATGGTAAGTCGATCTAAATTTAGAAATCTGTTGGAAATATTTACAACAATTTCAGGTCCCTTCTTCTGAAGAAAGTATTCACATGTCGGAAACCATTTGGCATGTTCAAGCCATGGGTTGTCGTATGTCTCCCAATTCTGTGATCCTCCGTTGCAGTACCAGCATTTAACTCGGTCTCTCTCCCCTAGACAATAGATTTGTTCTGGTGTAGCTGCAATGCGATGGGCTGGCCATATGTGTGATCGTTCTCGAAATGTTTGTAAACGAGCTGTTTCGTTTCCCATGTGAGGATTGACTGGGTTTGAACAAGGAAACATGTATATAAGTTGTTCGAAAAAATGTGATGCATTAGCAGTATTGATATTTTGAGAGATTGCAACGTTTGAGGAAGTTGAAGCAGTGTTTGTGGATGTCAAAGCAGTTGTCACCGGGGTGTCATTCCTACTTCGAGGCATTCCCAAAGTCAAAGTGCCTGGCAATGAAGTGCGTGGCTCTCCCAATATTGCGGAGCCGCGCGCTACGGTAGTTAACATGGTAGAAGTATCATGTGTCCTCTGGTTTTGAAATGTTGTTCCCAAAGGTATGTTAGTATTATCTGTACCGCGAATGAACTGACAGTCCGTACTGTGCCAGTGTGAGGAAAGAGGGTCATCTCCTGGAGACCAATTTTCCACTGTCTGGGCACAAACTGAAACATTTAACTCGATCTTTGTATCCAGTATAGAAAAAATCCTGCAGCAAGTAACTGTCATGGATGTACAGGTGAATGTTCAGGAAATTTTTCGAAGGTCAACAAATGGTAAATTTCCCGGCATGGATCACCTGGCCTAATATAAACGCTGTGTTGTCCTGGTGGATCTCGANNAGAACTAACTATTCTCCCGTCNGAAACAACTTGGGTTGTTTTCGTCAATGATGTGTGCATTTTGTCTGGTTGATGGCTGTGAATCTTGTTTGACTTTTTATTTCGTTTTTCCAGCGCTAAAGCCATGCGACAGTCTTGTGCTGTTACCTGAAATATTATGATTGATGTTTTTCGGATGTTTGTTTTACAAAATTGGTAAGGTTTGTATCTGGAGCCTTGTAAATTCTTGCGAGTGTGTCAGATGTTGTAGAATTGTGTATGTGTCGGACATGTTGTTAAGGTTAGCGATGTCACCATAAGTGTAATCAGTTATGTTAGTTTAGTCGTTTCTGAATTGCGTATGATCTAATTTGTTTCTGGAAAATAAAGGCATTTCTAGGTTAACGTAGAGCGAAAGCGCATGTAAAGAGCGGTTCTAAAAAAAATAAAAATGATATTGAGTGGATGAGTATATAGGGAAAGGGCTTGGGTTGTGTTTTTCGTCCTTTCCGTGTGGTTGCTTTAGAGAGTGAGAGATTAAGTGTAGATGGTTATTATTTTTGCTGTGTGATTCGGAGTATTATGTCATAAAAGGAGTGTGGGGTGTTCTGTGTTGGTAATAGTTAATGCTGGTTCTGGTTGTAATGTTTGGAAAATGTCATGAATGATTATTTTATCTCTACGTGGGAGTTTCGAATGTAGCTTCTTTCGTCAGCTTTGTGTTGTGCTGGTGGCCATTCGGATTCCTGAAAGGAAATAATGAATGAGCAGTGGTTTAAAGAGACAGTGACAGTCGTGGTTTGAAGAGACAGTGACAGCCGTGGTCCAACATCGCGTGAGAAAATTTCATTACAGAAAACTCTGAAAAATATCACTGAACTATGTTGAAATAGAATCGTCCACACAGGAACTTTTATTATCGAAAAGAGAAGAGAAACTGTCTCCAAAGATACAGATCCGTCCACAAGATACAAGACCGTCCACAGAGATACAGAATCGTCCACAAAGATACGAATCCGTCCACAAGATAGAGGTCTGTCCACAAAGATACAGGACCGTCCACATGGAGACATAGTTGTTTCTCATACAAACGGGGTGTTATTTCACACAGAAATAGGGTGTTAGGTGATACACTGAGGTGTATGTTACTTGTCAAAAATTCAGGGTGTTAGTTGAAAAAAAGAGTCCGCCCATTACAGATAGAAATAAAAAAAAATCATCCTGACCGGTACGTGCATTATTTAAAAAGTTCAACGTGGTGTCTTTAATTCCTGGGGCACTAGCACAAGGTGTCTTATATACGATTGTACGGTTATTGAGTTTGGGACGCACCTGCAGTGCTTAAGACGGTATGACAAGCCTTTCACCATCCCAGTGTAATGCAAGTTTATGGCCCCTAAAAAAACTTCCTAGGTTTAGAAGTTGAAGACATGGTTCTAGGGTTTAGGACGCGCCTGCACTGCTTAAGACGGTATGATAAGCCTTTCACCATATCAATGGAGTGCAAGTGTACGTTAAAAAAAAAATTCTAAATGTTTTAAGTCGAGAAAAAAATGATTTTGGTGAAAACTGATTCATTGAAGCTCATTGAAAAGGAAGAAAGGTAGAAATGTAAAAAAGGATTAATTGAAAGGGGATAGATTCACTTGTCGACATGAGGGTCAAGTAGTCGGGTTTTCACTTTGGATTACTGAAAGCTTATTTTCTTTAAATCTCATCTTCATTATTCCATTTTTGTATAAATTGTCTCAATAGTCATGCATGTTAAATCCATTATAAAACGAAATTATCTTAATATTTTGTGCACAATTTCATCAGATTCATCGAACTGAGTATAGACTTAAAAAAGTCCTTCTCTAGATAAATATTACTTTTTCAATCACAAAAAAAATATTCTTCGTAAAAATTGGTGAGTTCTAGCCTTTATTAAGTGTTGGTAAAATCAAAAATTTGTGGGACCACTGCTGACAACTGTCTGCTTACCTTGTGAAGTTGGATAGTGTTATATTCAGTCTCCTTTGTTTGTCCTTTTCTTCAAGATCTTGTTCTGAGAAGAGTCTTGCAAGGGGTTTGGCTTCTTGTTCTGGAATTCTGGTGAGGTGATGTTGTGTTGGTGTGGAAGTGTTGAAGTGTTTTGAGAGGAGGTTGGTTCCGATCGTAAGATCGTTCGTTGCCAGTTATTTCTGTTATTGTAATTTGATGTGTTGTACCCGTTATTTTGCGGAGTTTGATACGATGACCTTGGCTTGAAGTTGTTATTTCTGAAGGAGGTATTCTGTCGATTTTGTTGGTATTTTTTCCATCGTGATGGTTGGTTTCTACAATTTTTTTGCTATATGACCAGGTTTTTTACAGATGAAGCATGTGCGAGTTTCAGGTTTACGTGTGGTTGGATTTCGTGGTTTATTGTCTAGGGGATATGGTTGTTGCATTTGCTCCACTTTTTGTGATAAGCTATGTAGTTGTTGAGAAAGGTAGTGGTGTAGAGTTTCGTTGTGATTTCTATGTTGTGGTTTACTGTTTTTTTTTCAGGTTCGCGGAAATGTTATGTAGCAATGTGATAATTGTATGGATGAGGTTCCTGTTGGTGTACAGGTCCTCATGTGTTTCCCGCTGGTTGTTATGTTGTTGATTAAGTAACACTTGTTTTTTTGATACTTCCTCAGTCTGAGTTTCTTTAGTTTTGTTTTTCTGTGCTTGAGAAGTGATTGTTTCTGGATGTATAGAATCCTTAAATTCTTCAACTGGTTATTCGTTAAAATTCAAAGTTTCAGTGTCAGATGTATGATTAGCCATACTATGTTCAATCAATGTTCTGAAAAATATGAAAAGTTAAAGTTATGTCGCAATAAACACTTACAAGAATGTTAATAGATGTGACGGGCTATTTGAAGTTCATGAAAAGATGAACCGTCTATTACATAGAGAGGTTTAACGTGCTTTTGTGTTGTTATTCCACTTCTACAAATGAACAGGCTATGCATTTGAGAAAACATTGTCTCGTGTTTCCCTTTATGTTTGACGAAAGTATTTCCTAAATTCGTAGTGAACATATTTTACCTAATATTCTTTTTCTATGAGTTGTGGGCAGTGTGTAATTAAAATGGCCCGTTTGTCTGCATTTATGACAAAGGCGAAATTGATGTTGTCGGTGTTATTGTGTTAGTACGAGAGTGAAGTTCTAGTTTCTGTGGTCTGCAACTGACTTTTTTAGTGAGAATTTCCAGAATTTCAACAGCTGATGAGTGATGTGGAAGCTTGCTGTGGGTCTTGCATTGGAGAAGGCTTGTTTTGTGCCCGGGAGACATTTGAAACTTGTTTAATTGTTGGCGCTGAAAGCGGTCCTGTAAGATAGCGTGTAATTCCATCTTCCTGTTTCAGCGTTGGTATTGCTTCTGTTGTCCTTGAAAAATAAACTGGAGTGTTTGGAGTAGGCGTTCGTATTACTGATATACTTGGTTATAGTTGTTTGGCCAATGGATTGGAGTCTGCTGGTGATGGTGGAGACAATTGATATAGAGATTCAATCTCCTTGCGCTTTGTTTTCAGATGCTTGGAGAATTTTAATTTCGGCGTTTTAAATTGTTACTCAGTTACAAATCTATTATACGGAGAGAAGTGGCTGTTAATGTTGAAAAAACAGGAGTTAGGAATAATTTCGAGGTTGGTGTGTCATGTATTATAGCTTGAAAGTTTTTATTTGATCTGTCAACCAATTGCAATGGTTTCTGCAAATGTGTGAAGGTTAATGGAGAATATTTGCAAAAGAAAGGTATGGCAAAAAACGGGACTTGGAGTGGAATGATAGTAGAAGCGTCTTTGTTTCTTTTCTTATGAATTTTAAAGGCTTGGCCTCTGTACAGCAGTACTTGTTTCAGGCAAAACTTGCCTGTAACACTGTTTTATGTGCTGATGGTATCAACTTTCATAACTCAGAGAAAAACAACAACATTTTAGAAAAACTAATTAGCAATGAGCTCAAAAAATGAACAATCATATTAGGCTACAGTTATCTGCATCGCCTTGAGCTACTGAGGCAATCACAAGAGAAGGATGGTAATTCAGGGCATTAAACTAACTGGAAAGCAACCAACAACAATAGAGATCACTCTACTGACATTAGGTTGCACTATATTATTAAATAGGGATAAGCGAATTATGATGATTTGCTTGTGGTGACTATCACAGCGACTTGTTACTTATGGGCGCCATTTACTAGTGACCATTTGTTTACATGTGGCGCCATCTCCAGGCTGCCACAGTATCAATTATTCCAAAAGTATTTCATGCTCATGAACAACAATATCAAGTTTTTAAGATTCTTTTAATCTTAAAACCAATATGAAAATCAAAGTAGCTTAAAATATCTTGGCATTATACCTGATGTTAAACTCAGTTGAAAACCTCAACTTGAAAATTTGGTGACAGAACTCTCCAAATCATGTGGAATGGTGTTATTGCAAAAATATACCAACAATTTCATGTTCAAATCTGTTTCCTTTGCTCTTCCATTCCTATTTAAGTTACTCAGTACTTAACTGGGGAAGAGCAAATTAAACTACTTTACCCCCTCTAATTAGATTGCAGATTAAAGCTGTGAGAACCCTTATATGTAACAAAACTAAAACAACTATGCTTTATTCTAAGCACAGAATTTTAAATATTCCAGACTCATTAAAATGTGAGGGGCCGAATTCATGTATTCTTTTGATAATATTGAACTACCCAATTTTTTTTATTTGATTTGGTGACGGCAATTGGCTGAAATTTGCTATTTTCCGAAGCGGATCCAAGGTGGAGGTGATTGGGGCTATCGCTCCCCATAAAACCAACTAACCTTATTCACCATGATTTTTACAATCCGGAAAAAAGCATTCGCAGTGTAGGACCATTTCGTGATCCATTGTGTTGTCACAGCAGTGTTGTGAAGTACACTCCACTCCTTTTACAGTAGCGAAGCCGTTGCGAGACTTGACTACCAAATATTGCTGAAATCTCCTCCCCTAACCCTACTGGCTGGATCTGCCCCTGGGCTGCGGTGAACACTCGTGACCAAGATTCACTCAGTAGCTGTGGATCGAACACCCAACCTTCCAGTTGAGAAGCTGACACTTTACCACTGAGCTATCGTCACCACGCCTACCTGTAGGGCAGTGTGTTTCAACCGGGGTTCTGCGAGTGGCTGTCAGGGGTTCAGCCGAAAAAGACCGAAGTTGCCTGGGACGAAGTTCACAACCACAGTGATATGCGGTTGTAGCAATGTAGACAGTTGGATCTCTGTATGTATACGTTTCCATGAGCAACGCAAACGTTTGCTGAAGGTTCCCCTGCAGCAAAAAGGTTGAAAAACACTGCTGTAGGGTATGGTCACCTCACGACGTTTTTAGTCGGTGTGAGAGTCAAGGTTGAAAGGTTGAGTTGGGGTTAGTGATAAGGTTAAACATAAGGTTGAAATCAAGGTTAGGTTTGAAATATTTGTTTTTCGAGTCCGGCTTCTCAACAGTGCTTTTCATCAAAATTACACCTAAAATTCGCCTTGAATTGGACGATGATTGTGAGATGTGTTCTGAGAGAAACTTCTCGTGTGGATAAGGTTCTGAAGAACAAACAGTATTAAGCCTACCATTGAAGTTGATGAAATGGCAACTTGTATACCTCTGTGCATAAACGTGTTCTTTCATATGAGCCAGATCTTGCGTTACCCTGTAGCTGGATTGTAGAGTTGCGCTCAACTTGTCTTTTGCAGGATAGACCACCACCGTGTAAAGTTTGTCATTCGCTACTTTGCTTTCATCTTCTTCACACAAAAGGTCATGGCCCCCCTAAAAACTTCCTGTAGACCCCTGGGGGTCAATGGACCCCCGGTTGGGAACCATTGGTCTAAATGGAACTGCACTTTAGCTGTTCACATATTATTTAACCAACCGTAAGCAATATACTGTTGTGAAAGGTGCAAAATCGAATTGTAGAAATATAGCGTGTGGAATTCCTCAGGGCTCAACTCTTGGGCCAGCCATTGTTGTTTATAATGTATTGTACATCAATGATCTACCCCTTTGTTCAAAATTTAAAACAGTCCTTTATGCAGATGATACCTATCTGTCTCTTTCACACTATAGTCTATCTACTTCGCAGAGTGTGGTTAATCATGAATTTCTTAAAGTAGATGACTGGATGTCCCTAAATAAACTGTCTAGAAATTATGCTAAGTCAACGTATCTTTCGACAGGAAAGAAGGTACAAAGTAATTTAGCTGAGGAATTCTTAGTTATACTAGGCAACCATCAGATTAAACGTGAGCAATCAGTGAAATATCTCGGTGTTATTATAGACGACAAGCTTAATTGGTCGTCACATCTAAAACATATTGAAACAAAGTTAGTTTTTGCCTCAAGTGTGATCTACAAAACGAGAAACATTTTACCGATGAACACACTCAAATTCCTATACTATAGTTTTGCATACACACATTTAAGTTACTGTGTGACAACTTACAACTTGGGGATCTGCAACCACGTCACATTTAAAACCAATCTATGTGAAACAAAATAACATTTTGCGCAACATGACGTTCAGTAATTACGATGCACAGGTAAGCCCCAGTTGTAAGAGATTGAAGTTTCTGAAAGGGCAGGATATATATAAACTGGAATTGGCCAAATTAATGCACAAATTCCATGACGGGTTATTGCCCAGTAATTATAATAGTCTGTTCCAGAGCTCATCTGATTTACATAACTATAATATAAGATATGCTAGCAATCAAAACTGTTTTATTCTTAGTGTCCATAGTAATATTGGCAAAAAACTAATATCTTACTAATATCTTACAAAGGAGCAGTGATATGGAGAGAAATCAATGCGGAATACAAAAATTCACCTTTTCACCGCTTTAAAAAAACTATGTGCAATTATTGGCTATCGCAGTACTAATTAATTCGTTTCATTTTCAAAAGTACCTGTCAAACTGCGAAAACTTAATCAACAGAATATTTTTTTATGTCTTATGTTGGAGCATCTATTAAATTAATCTTGGTGAACTTTTGGCCTTATTTTTTGGTTTCTTGTTTTATGCCTTTCCTCTGTTTTTTGTTATCTTGCAAGCTTCTGGGAGTATCGACTAGATAACCTAAGGGTTTTTTCGGTCTCACAACTGCAAGCTTTTGAATGCTTTCAAGTGTTTATAAACAGCGTTTTTTATTGTTTCGGACCCGGTTTTTGCAGTGAACAACAAATACAACAACAACACAACAACAAAAGAGGTTCCCGATCGACCAGGTTCACTTCAGGGGCGTAACGAGGTTAGATGGCGCTTGGAAGTTGAGGTCTTTCGGAAGCAAGTGTACTGTATTGAAGAAAGTACTTGTGACAGTGTTGGGACTTTTCGGCGCCGCCATAGTCATTCGGCGCCCGCGAAATTGACCCCCCTTCCTCCCTCGTTACGCCCCTGGACAAACCCTAAGGTTATCTTGTCAAGATACGTTAGCAAATGAATCTTATAAGACCACTTGGCAATTCGTATTATAACATAAACTCACACATTCCAATAGCCTACAGAAAATGAATGGGAAATGAAGACACAAAAAATGGAAGTGACCTATTATAAGATGTAAAAAATGAATGGGAAATGACACAGAAAATGGAAGTGACACTATTATAAACTTTTAAATATAATAGGAGCCAATAAGCATGAAATTTTTCTTTGCTCACTTTTCCTTGCGAGAGAACACAAATTCTTAAAACTGTTTGCAAAAAGAAACAGTCTTCAGGCTTTGTTCCACCTTAGTCCAGAGCCATGGGTTCTTAAACTGGGGGTCGTGAAAGGTTCGCAAGGGTGTGCGAGTATGGCAGCGGCATACTGTTGAAAATAATTTTAAATGGGAAATGATTTGCTGTTCTGTTTTTTTGGTGTGTTTGTTTGCGACGTTAGGTGTGGTGCGAGTATGTATGACTAACGCTAGAGGGGTTGCAAGTAAAAAAGTTTAAGAACCTCTGGTCTCGAACTCCAGAGGGAAGCTCTTATGGCAATACTGACAATGGTTGTAGAACAGAATTATTGACTGCACCCCATGAAATAACGCAATACTGCAAGTGACGATTAACTAAAGTAAAGTATACAGGGATGTAGTGCTATGAAAAAAGGTATGGGAACGCACCCAAAAAAATAGCCACTTCAAAACAGTTTCAACCTCATTTTAAAGCAAAACGTGAAAAAGGTTTGGGCACGCCGTTCCCACGCGTTCCCGCCCCATTACACCACTGAAAGTATAACAATCTCAAAACCCCAATAAGAACAAATTTACGATTTTTAAACAACATGTGCGAGACGTATAAATTTTTTTTTAATTAATTGAATGTGGGAGGACCAGTCCAATCTGTAATGCAATAATACGCCCAAATACTTCACACATATCGTTCCTGCAATGATACGCTACTAGTGTAAACATTGAAAGAGGTCAGTTCAGTGGGACTGCATGCATAGATATTTCATAGACTTGTCAACATGTACACTGACTTGCATATTTAATAGATAATTTATTTTGGCGCATCAACATATCTGCATTAACCAGTTTTGAATTTACCAAGTCTTGCAGGACATGTACATTTTTATGAGACAAAGAAATGTCGTGTTTTAAAATCAAAGCAATTTGGATCATCATCCACATACATTGTAGACAAGAGTGGCCCTAAAATCTTTTACGTCGGTCTCAACAGGTTGACGACGTCACACGGAAGTAGACGACGTCACACCGAATAAACCTCCGACTGAATTCTTCAAGGTCGGATGGTGGTGCAGTGGATTTCACTGCAGGCTGTGGCTACGTCATCGAAAAGAGATTGGAGTTGTTGAAATCTGCAAAAAAATTTAGACAAATAAAAACGAGGATGCTGATCAACGCTTCAGCTCCATCATGGCTGAAAAAATGGAACAATGGTGAGACACTCGATTAACGGAAAGGCCCTTTGCAACATTATTGGTTCATTTTTGTCATTTAAAGTTTTTCTTTCGAATTTTAGGAAAACGAGCAAATAAAGCCCCCGATAAAGATTGCTTTTGCAAATTGTGGGCGTCTACGTCATACAGATAGACAAGTTTCGATGGAAACACTGTTTTTGCTTTTTACGCATAAACAGCCAATTTGAGTTTTATATTTCTAAAAAAAATCTTGAATTCTTGATGAATTGTTTTGGAAAGCTTCAACTCGTCTCCAAGCTGCTGAAAATATTTCAAATTTAGCTTGAGGTATAAAAACAATTTCATAACGTTTTCTACGCTTACTCAATTGTATGGAAATATTGCTGAAGAACAAAGCTTAATTTGATAACGTTACATTGTCGCCGCTGTTTAGGAAGACGATCTGCAATAGAAAAGACTTCAAATGAAATGCAGGTAACTGTCATGTTGAAACAATTGCGAAAATGCAAAAAGTTATAAAAAACAGCTTTTCATCTTATAGCGCTGACACAATCTCCCCAGAGAAATGATTTTTTAGGAATGAAGAAAACTAACGGCGTTTATCGCAGCGAAACACGTTGACATTACATTCGTCCACTGCCGTAATACCGGGGTGCTCAACACAGGGCACGTGTGACCAACGTGGCACGCCACATGTTCGCAAATGGCACCCGAGGGATTTAGAGGGTAGCAGGTTATTTTCTATTTGGCGTAAATCGCGTTTATGTCGCAAGAAATCAAATCAGCTAGTTTCGTCACACGCAACTAAATTCCGCTAGTTCCGATTACCGTCTTACTTGCTGTAAACATGAATCAGTGAATACATGAACGGCTGATTAACGCTGTATCATGTTATAAGTTATAGAAACAAAAGAATCAGTTGACGCACTCAGGGCATTTTGCGTTTGCTACAGACTAACGAAGCGGAGCAAACCAAGATGCCAGCTGAGTTCATCAGTCAAGAAACAACGTATGAAAAATGGTGTTCACCTTTTGCACAGAAACTTGTATCATAAACGAAGCAATGACCAACACGAAAAATAGAAGTATCACGACAAGTGCTATTTTCCAAAGAGCAAAACCTTTTCCACGACTTTCTGAAACGCAAAAGGAAATGTTGCAAAAAATTGATTTGAAAATTTTAATTTTAAAATTATAAATTTTTATCTAATATTCTGATAAAAAATTTTATTGATTCATGTGCATCAAGTTTTTATTACGATAAAAGATTCATTCGTTATTATTGATAATATGAACCATTGAAATTGTACACAAAAGCACGTTTCTATTTTCCCAAAATACTGTCTTTCCTTTGCATTAGTGCTAGACCTACACTATTTACATTTTTGCTTTTCAAACCAGGTCTTTCATGTTTTTCAAAACCTTGAAGTTTTTTGTCATTACGCTGTTATTCGAGTACGTTTTAGTCTCCGATGATCAGAGCACAACTTTAGAGAAGCTGTTTGTCACATCGACGGCACGTTAACTTGAAAAACGTTCATTTATTATAGGATTTAGTGTTTCATGACTCCCTAGCACTCACAAGTAAAGGGAGTTGACAAATGTTTGCTGTGTATCTAGAGCCCTGCACGCGAGTTGCGGCTACCCGCATTTGTGGGGCGCAGGGCCGGCCTTAAACCGATGCAACCGATGCAGCTGCATTGGGCCCCGCGCCTCTGGGGGTCCCGCGCTATGGTGTTTGGGTAGATTATTCATTTTTGCCAAATACACCTTGCGCTGGAGAATTCAGTAGAAACGCCACAAAAATTACATTGTTGACAAAGAACGCTCTCGTCAGAACTAGCGAATTTCCTTTCGAACGTTAGCAAACGTGCTCAATTCTCGTGTTAATGCTGTACTGCATATCTGCGCTCTACCACGATCGTAACACGCTTGAATGAACACGATGACGTCATAAAATCACTACTCAGAGGGGCCCCGCGCCCAGGTCTTGCGTTGGGCCCCGCATCCGCTAGGGCCGGCCCTGGTGGGGCTGGTACGGGAACCCGAAAAGATATGCGTGCGGTGCGGGGGCGGGTTGAACTTGGGTCGGGTCGGGCGTCGGGCAAGAAATTTTTTGTGCGGATTATTGAACACTAACCGAATACATGTGAAATAGACATGCTTAAGAAATTCAGTGCTACAGAGAGCTTGTTGTACAAGGGTGTAGCAACATTTTCCAGTGGTGGCAAGACCACAGATTGTAGTATCCAACTTTCAGTGAACTTGCAAGAAACACGTTCTGCGTCCAGAACTGTCGCCAGAAAGTCGTCAATAGGGGGGGTTTACGTTTGTGCGGGGGAGCTTTGCGTTCGTGCAG
>JGI24021J15306_10008664_pt1 | contig 12525 bp, 7 predicted proteins | sample Ectturendosymbi1_FD_15306 | JGI IMG/M metagenome (IMG submission 15306) | reverse complement strand
AGGGCTGCTGCCCTGGGACTCTTCCCAAAGGAAAAGCGGGCACGAAAATGAGAAAATGAATGAGTGTGTAGGCCTACATTGAACCTTTCTATTTATGGAATTGTCTTTAGTTTGTTTGCCAAAGGTGAATGCCGTATTCAAATAATTCAGCATAATTGGGCGGAAACTTACGTTTTTGTGAAAATGGGTTAACAGTATCAGATATAGAAAGGAAAATGGTGTTGACACCCTAAAGCTCCACCACGACACCCTTTTAAAAGCCTTAAAAAAAACACTGCCCAAGATCACTGCGTTTCTTGCTACTTTCGACGCAAAAGCTTGCAATGACACGGAATGTGGAAATCGTGCTTGGCTGGCGGGAAAACGATTATTAATTTCGACAGGCAAACCAAATAAAAATGTCTCGTTTAGAGTTTTGACAAAACACGACCTGCGTTAAGTTTCACATCCCTTTTTCTTATCTGTGCTCAACAGTAGCATCAAAAATTAATAATTTCCTAAAAACTAAACACACTTCACCAGGGACGGATTCAGGGAGCGCGGGGCCCTAGGCCATCTTAGTTTTTGGGGTCCCACAACCACGTAGGTGTGAACTATTTGGCCATTTGTCTGAAAAGTGTGAGTATGCCCCTCTTATGTTTAGTGCCCCCTCAAAAATATATCTTATGTGGTGCCGACTTTGGTTCTACGATTGCCATAGGCCTTCAGTAGAAATTAAAGCCTTTCCCTCATTCTTCTCTGGAACAAATAGCAATGCGATATTTTCTAGGAACTTATAGCTCTTTCGTGTAGTCCAGAAGTTCTCTTCGTTGCATTTCCTAGATTTCTAGTTTGTTTGTAGGTTTATTATTTTTCGGATGTATGCATTTTCATGCAGGACCGTGTTGCCACTCTCAGAAATATCGTCTAGTTGTCGATCTGATGAGCTGTACGTAAACTCCTTTGTTATAGTAAACACATATTTTATGGAACAAACAAGCACAATCCATTCAGTGGACACAGGGTTTATTATGCCGTTTTTAAGTTGTTATTTTCCAAGCAATACAAAGTACAGCGTTTTAGACTGATGGTAAACAGCATGAAGACAAGTTTTGCACAGCAAACTATTGTCGCAACACCCTCAGCTAACCATACGCAGTGAGCCCAATGTAGGCACGTTTTTCAAGTAAAACTCACGAGAAACTGTTCTAGCTGATTTAACTAACACAGGCGTATAGAGTTTCAACAAGCAATCTCTGTATGCGGGCAATCTAGTTGGTAACAACCAAACGTAGCATCCAATACTGACAATATTGCTTTTAGTCGGAGTTCTGCAGTGCTTGGCTGTCTTGCGTTATTGCAAGCTTTTTGTCTGGAAGATTGAACATTAAGTAAGTACTGTTCCTTTTTTTTTCATTCTTTTCTTGTAAGCATAGGCGTAGCCAAAGGGTCAATGGGACCATTTCCCCCTTAAATTCCTAGTATATCTTGTCATTTTGTGTTTTGACAGGCAATGTCCAAATAAAACACCGTTGCTTGCTTTAAGTGGTAGTATTTGGCCCTCCCAAAAACTTTTCCGACTGGCAACGCTACTGCTTGTAACCACTTTTATGCAGACGGCCAAGGGCGCAGTTTTGTTGTAAAATGTGGAGGGACAGCTTGGTGTGAAACCAANATGATCATCGGGTCGATTCAGAAGTAAGTTGTATAAATACAGGTTCGCAATCTTGTTTTAGAGATGCTTCGAAAGCAACACCAATCACGCTTTGTCCTTACAGATGATTTGCAAATACTTAAAATTTGTTACTGGAGACGGTATTATATTTCAGCAAAATGATCAGCATTCCAAACTTTGACAAACGTAACGGACCCGTTGTGGGTGGTCCGTTTTTTAGGGTAATCTCCCAGAGAGCACTGGCATTTAATGACAGCAGAGTTTACCCAAGCCGAAACTACCATGAAGAGAATCAGACCCGCCCGTTTGTGTTGGACTTTCAGCTCAGTTAACACATAAAACAAAGATAGTTTTCTTCATAGTTTTATTAATTTACGTTTCATCACTACATCAACTTCAATGTGATTATAACATCAGTGTGACATTACTATAATACTCAGGAGTTAAAGAAAATGTCCAGCGCACTCATGTTGTTGATGACAGGTGGTTTCACTCACTTTTATTGCCACCGAGTGGTTCTTTGAACTCAAAAAAATTGTAAAGTTTTTTTCAATATTAGCGGGCAGCTCGTAGCGGCTCGGTAAAATCCAACCGCTAAAAATATTTTGAGCGGCCCCCTCGTTCAACCTCAGCGGCCCGACCAATATCCTGACCATTAGCGGCCCGTACCATCTCTGGCTGCAGATTTTTTGCAAATTTTGCGTTCCTTACATCCAATGAAAAAGTTGAGCTGGAAGACGAAGCCGGTGTCAAGCGAAATTTCTGACTTCACACCATGTGAATCTGCATAGAGTAATATTATACATATCAAATAGGCTGTAAAAACTGATGATTATTGCTTAGGGTTTGGGGTTCCGGTAAGTGTTTCGGGTTGGGGTTTGAAAAAGAAAAATAATTGAGGTCTAAGACTAAGTCCGATATTTTTCAGTGGTTGTAGTTATTCTCGAACCGTAAGCTTGTTGTGGGTATCTGACATCTGACCAAAAAGTTTCAATTTGCACAACACACATCAAAAAAGTAATTGCCAAACTTTATTCCTCTATTCTGAGATGCAAAATAACTGACAAACAATATTAGGTCAGAAAGTTCGCAGAGGTCAGAAATTTCGCTTGACACCGGGCTAACCACCGGCTAAGCAGGGTTGTCAGATTGGCCGTTTTGCCGCCAAATTTCGGAAATTTGGCCGTATTTCAAGTTGGTTGGCCGTACGATTTTGGGTTTGGCTTTTTTTGGCCGTTTTTGAAGGTCGTTTGGCCGAAAAGTTTTTCTGTTGGCCGTTTTGACTACTTTCTGTTGGCCGTTTTGAATATGTCTATAGCCTATTTCAAGGCTAAACTGTCAACAACAACACCTTTTTTGAAATCTGGTCCTCTGTGTGTGCGTTTCGCCCTGTGTAGTGAAATATAAATGAAAGCGAGGCAGTGTGAGTGTGCCATTGCGTTTGCCGTGTTGTGCAGACCTTGCGCTTTGCAGGTCAAGTCGTTGTGTGTGTGCATATACCTGTTCATCGGTGCTGTATTGTATATGGCTTGTAACAGACCATAGGGCTAGGGATAGGTTAGGTAGGTATGGCTTGTGACAATCCATATGGTTGATATCGTGCGTAACCAAACATACTCTTCATATTGTTATCGTAATATTGCTAACTGCCTGTGTTGCTATAATCAGTATTCACAGTTCTTTTTTTATGTTGCCACTATATTTTTTCAACAAACTCTCTGCTAAGTGCCAAGTGGTGCTTACACTTAGGCAAATTAAGTTAACCTTTGGAAATTAAGTGTTCTTCATGTCCGAATGATCTTGGAAACATGCAATGCCTGTAGTATTAACTGTGGGATTTTGTAGCGAGACACAACTAGTTTCTACCTAGCTGCAAGTCTTTTCTTGCTGCCTATTAATTCAAGTGTTAGCTTATTTAGTATTATGTCTTATGACCACAATCACTGTGTTTTTTATGAAGTGGCCATTCGTTTAGAACCTATGTTCAACCCAAATAGCTGACAGAGCCAAAAAGTATGCCATTATCTTGACCAGGGCCGCACATTTAATGGCTTACTTTGATCTTACCAAACTAAATTTAGCTTTTAAAAACCTAAAGCACTGAAAGCATTTAAATCCAACTGCAATGGTAAATAAAGTGACTCTGAGGACCATCTGCTTCAGAAATGTCAAATTCAAAATTATCAAAATAAGGACAGGTTGTCAGCATGTATTGTAGGACACTTTTACTACAGCGCAAACCTAAACTGGGTTGCACAAAACCCTTGACTGGGCCGCATCGCGGCCTGCGGCCGTGGATTGAACATAGGTGGCTTAGAATTAGGCCTATGTGTCTTGCTGTTGCAGGGGTGGCCAACCAGTCAGAGACTAAGAGCCACAGTTCTTACTGTGTTATAGCAAACAAACACATCATGAACATTATAGATGGGCACATAGGCGTAGCCAGGCATAACCCCTTTCGACCCCTCAAATTTTTAGAAAATATAGTCATTTTCTGCTTTGAGAAGCGTTTTTCTAAACAAAATAGTGCTATTCGCATAAAATCAAACATTTTGCCCCCCAATTTTTTCGCCCCCCCTAAATTATTGGGCTGGCCAAATCCACTGGATGGGCACACATGAACATAACCCCATCTTTTACTCGTATACATATTTTTGCTTAGCTAGATTTATTGTAAGTATCACACACCACCAACATGACAATAACAGGACTTTACAAGGCATTTATTGTTATTTAGTGGGACTTCTGGTATATAATTACGTAAGAGCCGCATGAAACTAGCAAACAGGCGCATGTGGCTCACAAGACGCAGATTGGCCACCGCAGTGCTATTGTATTCAGTAACAGCGCAAAATGAAAATGAATTTCTCTTTGAATGCATTTTGACTTGTTACAGTTAACTGCAAGCTCTGCTTTTGAAGTGTTCAAAATTTGAGTGATGATGCTAAAGTAACTGTTGATTTTTCAGGTACTTTTGTTTTGGTGTTTTTGAAAAAGAAAAAACTTTGGCATTTTTCTGTCAAATGTGACAAATTCTAAAAATAGTTTGGAATTAATTGCTTTTTGTGGAGGTGCTGTGAGCACACAAGATGTATTTTTATGTGAATTCGTGTTGTGAGGAAGCAAATCTTAATAAATTTGGCTTTGTCAAGTGAAGGGTTTGGCTCTTGTTTGGCCGTTTTTAATTGAGTGTTTGGCCTTTTTCAGCAATTTTGTGGGCGTTTTTGGCCTTGAAGGTTTGGCCTTTTCTGAAAAAATAAATCTGGCAACCTTGCGGCAACGGATAGTTTGGTACTGGACCACTGGTAGTGGTAGTTGTTAGCCTTGGTGCATTCTTTGGGTCTGCCCGACACTTGTGAATACAAGGCAAAGGGATTGAATGATGGTATTTCAAGATCCTTTGCTCTTTGGTTGTAACAATTTTTCTTGTGTTTTTCGTGACATTTAGTAGAACTGTTCGCGTGACTAGGCTACTTGTACTACCAAGGTGGGGATAGCCGCACTTTCGCCAGTCGCACTTACGATTGGATGCGAGGTTCGTCAAAAAATTCAAATTGCCAAGGGGTGATAAAGAAACAATATTTTTCACTGCAATGGAAAGGAAAGCAATATCAGAAAGGTTGGAAACCTTTTTCAACGAAAAATGAAGCACATTGAAATGCAAAACACATCTCCAAAACAAGAAAACAACATCATAAGCATGGCCCAAAAAACGGAAAGTCAACCGTTTTCACACCAATTTAACACAATTTTCCGCACAACCCACGAGCACATATTACATATCACCGTCTTTGGTATTTCATACAGATTCCATATCTGTCAAAATTTCGAGCAACAATTTTCGGGATCTTGAGATTTTGCACAAAATTCAAATCATGCTTTATACGCACAGACAGCATCTGAAGCAGGCAGATCTCGGCTGACAACCTAACATTAATCTTTAATTTCAACAACTTTACGCACAACCCACGAACACATATGTCATGTCACCGTCTTTGGTATTTCATACAAATTCCATATCTGTCAAATATTCGAGCAACAATTTTCGGGATCTTGAGATTTTGTAGAAAATGTAAAGCATGCTTTATACGCACAGATAGCCCCTGAGGCAGACAGATCTCGGCTGACAACCTAACATTGGTCTTTAATTTTAACAACTTTACGCACAACCCACGAGCACAAATTTTATATCACCGTCTTTGATATTTCATACAGACTCCATATCTGTCAAATTTCGAGCAACACTTTTCGGGATCTCGAGATTTTGTACAAAGTGTAAAGCATGTTTTTCACTCACAGACAGCGTCTGAAGCAGGAAGATCTCGGCTGACAACCTAACATTGATCTTTAACTTTACCAACTTTACGCACAACCCACGAACACATATTTTATATCACCGTCTTTGGTATTTCATACAGATTCCATATCTGTCAAAAGTTCGTGCAACACTTTTCGGAATCTAGAGATTTTGTACGAAATGTAAAGTACGGTTTGCAAAACTGCTCTACTTGCTGCGGTTTTTGGACGTTGTTCCCATGTCTGCTGTTCCCTTGTTTCTTTAGAAAGTCGTTGGTTCCTGTGCTAAGTAACAATTTTTGTTGCCTGTATTGCTTGAACTGTAGTTTCCCATTGTGTCTTTTGACGATCTCCTTGCCTTGACTCTGCGTGTGGTCATTCGGTCTCTTTTGGTGATCCTGAGAATACTGTATATCTTTGCACCTGTTCGTCCCTAACTTTCGTCTTAGTGCAGGACCCATGCAGTTTTCTTCTCCTCATTTGCTCCAAAGTATTGCATTTTCCTATAAAGAGAGATACTCCAGAAGAAACTGAATGGGTTAGTTTCTGATCGTTTGCAAAAGACGCGTAGCTCCCATGTTTGTGCAGTGTTTTCTGCAACTAACAAAAATAAGCTTTCAACCACAGGAAAGCAAACATGTAACTTGTACCAAAAGGAAATCAAAACAACTATTGTTAATATAAGAAAAAACTTCATTTTTTTCAAGTGGGCTGCGACCAGTGCACAAGATGGTANCACAACGAATGTCTGATGATGAGTAGGCTACACCTGAAACAAAGCAAGCAATTCTTTCAAAATTATGGCTGGGGCAGTCTTGTGAAAAATCTTCGGTAAAGCAGCAACTTTACGTTTCAGGTGCGAAGAAAAGATATGCGTCAAGTACTACTAAATTTAGATTCTGATAAATAAACAAATTACAAATTCTGCTCAAAAACAAAAGATTTGTTTGCAGGTGGTAGCCTAATTGAAAGCTTTCCCACGATGTGGCAATGATAGATGATACGGTTGACGCAGGAGAATCGACAAGCATTTTATTTCACAGGTGAAATCGGTTTGGTCAAATTAAACAGCTCATATGTCCTTTAAACGCAGTAAGAAAAAAATCGTTAGAAAAATGTTGAAATTAAGGAAGTAATTTCAATGTTTTTTGGTTACATGTGGTTTACACATAAACAAAAGACCGAAACCGTTTTAGGTAAATCGTGTTTCTAATGGGTTCGACGAATTTTATCAAGGCTAGATTGTCCCTGCCTGAATGTGAGTTTCCCGGAATCTTAACACAGACAAACTTTGTTGCAACTTCTTTATTTTTAGTAACATGCAATAACATACTTGATTGGTAGGTCAGTCCTTTCAACGTTCAGACGGCAGCCTTGGTTAAGTCGAGTTTCACAGTCTGTAAGTTTAATTGTTTTCTTCTTCTTAGTTAATATATGCGAAGAAGAGTTTCGCAGTTCCAGCGAGAGATGATACAGGCGATTTGGCCTGAAAACAAAAGAGCATATGCACAACACTAATTTTTTAATGAAGGTTATTTCATATGCATAATCTTTTACCTTTTATTGCATGGTCTTCTTGTTCGATGAAGGAGTGAGCAGAGTTCACTTCGTGAAATAAACATGGTTTAGTTTCACGGAACCGATGAGTCTTCTTAGATGGGGCAGTGAACAGAGTTCACCTCGAGTAACTACCAACGTTAGCTGCACGGACGACGAGTCTTCTTTTGGATTAGTTTTCTTAGATTGGGGAGTGAACCTAGTTCACCTCGTGTAACAAACAAAGTTTCTTGCACGGACGACGAGTCTTCTTTTCTTCAATCTTGAGTTTCTTTTTGGTTTTTCAGTCTTGATGCTTTTCGAGAGCGTACCGCAATACCTCTGATCTGATCAAGCTTTTCTGGCGGTTATTATAGAAAGATGTTTTGTTTGTTCTTTGAGACACCCTCGCTTTCCTCGCTCGTGACCATCTTGTGATCCTTCTCGCGGTGGGCGTGTCTTGTTTTTCTATTATCTTTTGTTGTGCTTATGTTCCAGCCATGTGCTACATATGTAGGAGTATTGTTTCGTTTTGCCGGAGGATGTTTCACTAGTTTATTTTATTTTTTATATTCCATCTGTCCATGCTCGTGAGAGTAGGTGTTTACCACGCTTTCCTTCTGTTCTACACTTTTGGTTGTCGTTACCGTCCTGTCACATGATGTTCATGTCACATGATTTTATTGTTTATCATTTCTAAAGCATATGGCTTCAACGTATGTTCATCTGGGTCTTGGTTCCACCAGTGGTCCGATCATGTACATTAGTTTGCATTCTTTTGAATGTTGTGTTTTAGATTCTTGTTCTGTCCTAGTTTAACGTTTTCCTATATGTTATCTAATGTGGAATATTTTGACAAAGTTCCTTTGAAATCGTGTTGTTGAGACAAAGTTTCTACAACAAGCATGTTTCCTACGGTCTAGTTTGTTCCTCTCAAGATTAGAAGCACTTCATTTGACATATGTTATGCTCGCATTTGTGCTTCCAGCCAGTTCAAAGCGCTTTTACAACCGCCTCTGCTGTTATTCTGAAAACGGAAATGAACTGACGCCAGTCCCACGACACAAACACTTTCCCTATTTATTACAGACGTCGGGACACAAGCCTGAATAGTTACGAAAGACAAGGAATCACATCGAACAGCCCGCAAGAGCTACACACACAAACAACTTGAAGAAAATCCTACGCATCCCCTCAACCAAAACAAATATGCTCAAACACTGCCTGCAGAAAGCATGTTCAGGCGAAAGAACAAACCACCAAAAGAGCATGTACGATCTCTCAGTTTCACGATATGTTTTCCTTGAGAATTCTCATAACTCTGAGTGCGTTGATTGTGCAGAAAAATTTTCAGCGTCAACACCAAACAAAATATTTTTGCCAACATCAGTTTCAAATGCAATCTGTATGAAATATCAAAGACGGTGGTATAAAATATGTGTTCATGGGTTGTGCGTAAGGTTGTCATAATTAAAAATCAATATTAAAGGGTGAAAAACATGCTTTACATTTCGTACAAAATCTCAAGATCCCGAAAAGTGTTGCTCAAAACTTTGACAGATATGGAATCTGTATGAAATATTAAAGACGGTGATATAAAATATGTGCTCGTAGGTTGTGCGCAAAGTTGCTAAAGTAAGATCAATGTTAGGTTGTCAGCCGAGATCTGTCTGCCTCAGACGCTGTCTGTGCGCAATGCGTATAAAGCATGCTTTACATTTTGTACAAAATCTCGAGATCCCGAAAAGTGTTGCACGAAATTTTGACAGATATGGAATCTGTGTGAAATACCAAAGACGGTGACATGACATATGTGCTCGTGGGTTGTGCGTAAAGTTGTTAAAATTAAAGATCAATGTTAGGTGGTCAGCCGAGATCTGTCTGCTTCAGACGCTGTTTGTGCGTATAAAGCATGATTTGCGTTTTTTACAAAATCTCAAGATCCCGAAAATTGTTGCTCGAAATTTGACAGATATGGAATCTGTATGAAATACCAAAGACGGTGATACAGAATATGTGCTCGTATGTTGTGCGGAAAATTGTGTAAAATTGGTGTAACAGCGGCTGATTTTCCGTTTTTTGGGCCATGCCTATGATGCTTTTTTGCATTTCAATGTGTTTTTTCGTTGAAAAAGGTTTCCAACCTTTTTGATATTGCTTTCCTTTCCATTGCAGTGAAAAATATTGCTTTTTTATCACCCCTTGGCAATGTGAAATTTTTTGACGAACCTCGCATCCAATCGTAAGTGCGACTGGCGAAAGTGCGGCTAACTAGTAACTTATTAACTTCACCTTCGACCTTGGTACTAGTACTGTACTGTAGTTAGTTGGGAGAGGACTGCAGGGTAGGTAGGATGATTTGCGACCCTTTTCTTAGCCTAGAGGGCTAGTCTAGAATATACCACGATATGTCTTCTGCCACTGACAATTGTTGCAAAGCCATTGAATAGAAATATTCACCCTTGTTTAGTCGGCAAGATTACTTTTTTGTGAGTTAAACTGAAACATCTCTGCGGACCTAAATTTTAAGCTGTCATGTAACCACCAATCATGTTAGGCCAAAGGCAAGATAGCTTCTGCAGTGCTTTTGCTTCATGAGACGAAATAGACACTGCTATGAATCTATCAGCTTGGTTTTCATATGAAGCTGTGGTGTTCTTTTCTGCATTCATAATATGCAGGGTGACATTTATCAACTGTATCTCAGGCAGATAGTGTTGCAACCTCTTGGTTGGCATTGTGTTGAATGTATGATTCACCACGAATAGGATGTGCGTAAAGAAAAACACCCATATATATGTGGCGCGAACAAGCAATAATAGAGTGATTTTATCAGGTGATCTCTATTGTTGCTTGCTACCACAGTGTGAAGCTTTGCATACTTACCACTCAGGCTTTCCAACCATAACAACAGCATCTTAACTAAGATCTTGTTAATATTATAGCCTACCCAATTAGGTACACTCTGAAATCATGATTTACTGATGTAAGATATGGTCAAAATAAGGTATTCACGGTTTAGTTTTCATGAATTTTAAGCCCAGAAAGTAGGCTGAAGTCATTCAGTCAATGTCCAGGAGATCTTGGAGGTTCACATTATTCCTTTGCCTCAAAAAGCCTGAATTGTTACAATGGTGCTTTTTAGCAGTGCAAATCTATAATAAGCTTTGTTCTTATGTAGATCGTGACATAAGCATACTCTCTTTTGAATTTTATCGAAGTGATCATCATCTCATATTGTTGTTGCAACCTCTCCGGTGGCGTTGCGTTGATTGTGTGATTCACCACAAATGGGATGTGCACAAAGAACAACAATATATATATATATATATGTGGTGCGAACAAGCAATAATAAAGTGATCGTGGCGCGCGATCTCTATTGCTGCTTGTTGCCACAGTGCGAAGCTTTACGCACTTGCCGCTCGGGTTTCCGATTGCAACTAAATGGTGCTGTGACTAGGATGTGGAAGTCGTGCCGTGTGAAGCCTTCACGAAAAGAACGTGCGATCAGTGCGGTTCGTTTTAAAAAGAAGGGGATGTTGTTGCAACCTCTGCAGTGGCGTTGCGTTGATTGTGTGATTCACCATGAACGGGATGTGCACGAAGAACAACAATATATATATGAGTGGCACGAACAAGCAATAATAGAGTGATAGTGGTGCATGATCTCTATTGTTGCTTGCTGCCACAGTGCGAAGCTTTGTGCACTTGCCGCTCAGGTTTCCGATCGCATCATTGTCACCTTGGGACCCAGTGATGTAGTTAAGACCACTACCTCTGAAACAAAGACTTGGTTCAATATTATAGACCAAGAATAAGGTTTTGTCAAAAAGTGTTAAGACTTCAATATTCAAGACTTGAGACAAAAATTCATAAATTCATTAGAAATTCATAAATTTTATCATGAAGGTTAACTACACTTTTGAATTGCAGTTTCATTAAAATTGATTTATTTTTACCAACATCTTTTATATATACTTTTTTTTTACTAAGAATAAGTCCAAAATTAACAACTTTTACAAAGATTACTTGTTGACAGTGATTGCTTTAGAAACTCATTGATCATAAAGATTGTTATCAAATTTTTTGGTGCCATGATATACCCAGGCTAGGCCAGTGATTAGGCACCCTACTAACTGACTTTGACCTACTATTATGACTCAAAGCTATTTGCTAGCACGTAGTGTGTCCTAGGAGAGCATGTCTACAGATGCTTATGAATAAAACCTTTATTGTGAGTTGTGCAACATGTATAAAACTATGGTGAAAGCATGCAGTTAAAGTTAGAGATCAACTGATATGGCTTTTTTGGGGCCAATATTGATACCGATATATCGGCCAATAACCAATGTGTCCAAAAGTTTTATATCTTGTTTTCTGCTTCATTATCAAAAATAGAATGTATACTATGGCTTTCCTTTTTTAAAAAACTTCAGAAATCAAGATATACGGGCTAAAAATTTTCAAATTGCAGCAATTTTCATATTTTGCTATGATTTTTAATTAATCTGACTAATGATGATGCTTTTGTTTCAGGTTCGATAGCTGATGCGTTCTTCAGGGTTCATCTTGTCTGCTTGTTTGTGAAAGCGCATCTGCTAGCATTGCTGCAAAATAACTGTCTTGACTTGCTTCATTGTGCTTTCTTGTGCAAGTTGTCTGAATGCATGAGGAATATAACAGCGTTTTGTCAACACCTACTAAGGCTGATAAAATCAGCTGTTTTGGCTGATACTGATATATTGGTAAAACCCAAATATCGGCCCAGTATATTGACCTTGCCAATATATCTCTACTTGAAGTATTTTTGTGATTCAATTATCTTAATATCAGGTCATAAACAAATTCAAATAGATTTGTCTTAGGATGAGAATTTGTGGCTAGTCTTTCGATGTAATGATGTATGTCATCTCAAAAAAAGGCTCAAAAGACTCTTGACTCAAGCCTAGTTTCCAATGAAAACTTCAGCAAAACACTTTGGCCTAGCGGTTGGGCCCTAGGCCAGGCAACATGAGCCAAAATGACCCCAAAACTACTTC
>JGI24021J15306_10008663_pt1 | contig 12525 bp, 8 predicted proteins | sample Ectturendosymbi1_FD_15306 | JGI IMG/M metagenome (IMG submission 15306) | reverse complement strand
CTTTCAAATTTTTATCAATTTTCCATGACTTTTCCATGACTTTCCAGGAAAATTTATTTTTCCAGGATTTTCAATGATTTTCCATGACCGTGGGAACCCTGATGGATAATTTCTAAAAACTTGGGTGTCTGCAGATTTTTTACATTAAAAGCCTTACAACTCAAACAAAAAGCATCATGTAATGTGGTCAACAAAGTTTTAATTTACAAGAAACTTTGGTAAATATCCATACCAATGCAACAACCAAAATTTCTACATCAGCTAACACAGGATGGGTTGTATGCAGACCTAGATCAATATAATCAATTTCTTTCAAATGGGTTAAGCATGTTATAATGGACTGGCAAGCAGTGTTTCCCTTCAACACGTAACACAACCTCACATAAAATTTATATATATATATACATATATTAGTTCACTTCATTTGCAACTCACAAGCCAGACCCCTGTCAAAGGCTGGGTAGGATACAAATGTGCTATGATTTATATTCAGAACCAAACACTGGGAAACCTACAAAGTTAGTTGCAAAATAAAGTGCTGTTGTAGCGGGCAAAGAAATGAGATGTACAGAGTTGCGGAGTCGGATTCATAAGATCACTAGGAGTCGGATTTTTTTATCTGACTTCGGAAGTCCAATTGAATCACTTTATGCATTGCACTCTGAAGTCAGGAATCCTAATTCATGCTGGTTGAAATTGTACAGTTTCTTTTGAAATTTTTATGGAAACTGAGAATTCTTGCTGTGTACCACGATTTCCATTGATTGCTAGTTGCTACAAATTTCTTGACAGCCAAACTTCATTCATGTTATGCTAAGAAGTGGAGTCAGGAGTTGGAAATTTTGCAAAAGGTCTGAGTTAGAGTCAGACATTTTACCTCTTGACTCTGCAACCCTGATGCACATGACAATCAGACACCATCAAAGCTCTCAGCCATATATATAGTATTTGACTTTATTCAAAAATACAGCAGCTCAGTGAGAAATGTGACATTGCATCTTGTTGGAGGTAGATACAATATCAGGTTCTAATGATCAGGAATTCAGCAACAGTGTCTTCATCACCTTCATCGTTTGGAGAAGTAGCGCTGGTTAATTTAAAACCCATTGCACACGTCTTGTATCAATCAGGATGTCGTATGAATGTGAAAAATTTTTCTCAGGCATGACAACATAGTGGATGTGTTCGTCCTGCAGCATCTTAAAAAATGTTGTGCATATGCTTGCCACAGTATTTACTATGGGTCATGCCTTGGTATGCTCTGCCTTATGTGATTACATTGTGCCCTAGCCATTAAAATTCATCAATCTTTATACATAAACTAATTTCAATTTTCTTAACAAGGTTTGACTTGTACAATAAAAATTCCAAAAACACACTTCACCATCTTTCCAATGCAAAACAACATGGTTATTCATGCAGTAAATTTAGTTCAAAAAATGCTGGAGAATTTTGTTGCTAGTAAATCTTAATTTATTATCAGAACTTCTGCTTGCCTGCTAATTAACAAGTGCAGACATACCATGTAATATAAGAAAAATAATTTAGTGTTTTCATCCATTAATTTTTTACCTCTTGTAAAAATAGCACAATCTTTGTTTAACCATTTACACAGCAGTTTCAACAACAAGTCTATTAACACTTTGAGAGCCGGCAGAGGATATATTCGTACTTTGAAATTGGCCGAAAACCAGCAGTTTTTGGTTGCCTTAGCAACGCCATAGCTCCTCCGCCGATTGCGCTAGAGAGCTGTTCAATGGCTCAAACGGATCGACCAGTCTTCTAGTCTGCACTCAAAAAAACATTTTTTGGTTGAAGGTTGCGCATTTTTTGTGAGTGATATCATAAGTGAAGTAGTTTTGTGGTCAGTTTGGCTCATGTTACCTGGCCTAAGGCCCAACCTCTAGGTCAAATTATTTCGCTGAAGTTTTCATTGGAAACTAGGCTCAGATCCAAGTCTTTTGAGCCTTTGATTGAGTTTCTAGCATTTATGGTTCAAAAGTTATGATCTAAAATAAACAAATTAATTAATTATCTAATTAGTCAAATATTTTTATTACTTTAGATCATAACTTTTGAACCCGAAACCATAGCAGGTCATCCAAAGTATCAAAAGACTTGGATTGTATTCTAGTTTCTAATAAAAGCTTTAGTGAAATACTACCACCTAACAGTTTGGGCCCAGGGCCAGGTGTAGTGGGCCAAGGTGGCCAAAAGTATTCCACTTATGACGTCACTCACAGAAAACCTGCACTTCCCAACCAAAAATTTTTTTTCGAATGCCAGCTACAAGACTTGCTGCTTCTTTTGAGCTTTTGCCCGGTTCAGTAGTGCTTACCGGACCAGAGAAATTCCTGTGCAAAGCCATGTGTGTTTCGGTGTTTTTTTTTGCAAAAATCCCCGAAAGCAGCTAGACGCCAAAGTGTTAAAAAGCTTGGCTGTTTAAATGAAATATACAACCTTGATATTTACACCACAGGATTGTTGTTAGAGATGTTTATATATGCACTAATCTGGACTACAGTAGCGCAAGCTAACAGGATACAAAATTGCAGAGTGACCTGTAGTTTTCGACAGTTGCAATATAGATTCCATTAATTTACCTGACACTAAGCTTAACCTATTACCTTATGGAAGCTGTTTGTGTGCCATCTTGAAAGTCCTTATTGATGAATAGTAGTATGTGAACCAGAGTTTGAGAACCACTGACCTATTACATTTTCAAATAGTAGAGGTAAATTTTTTGCATATTAACATTTCCTGTGATTATTCTGCATATGATAATTAATCACATTGAAAACAAATGAACTTCACAAAATGATCAGTTGCCAAAACATGCATGAATTCTTGTTGTGTGCTGCTCAAACACATTAAAAGATTTTGCCTGTTTCTTTATTGCAGAGGTGGCAATAGGACTAGGAAAACAATGGTTCCTTACAGTACAATGCAGGCAGCATTTGGTATGATCTTCCAATTTTTTAAAACCAAATGTCTCACAAAAAATTTTTAAGCAAACTAAAAAAAATGCAGCTGTTGAAGTCATTAAATTTTGGTCATAGATAAAGTCACTTGTTAGGACATACCAGCATTCATGTGTGAATTGGCTGTGACTTGATGGTCCACCTGCAGTTGCATAGAACTGCATCATGGCATGTTGTACTACGCCTAAATGTATTCGTATTGCTAGCTAAAATAAAAATGCAACGAATACAATCACAATTGCTTCTAAATTAGATTAAACACTTGAGTTATCACCGAGCATAATGAAGCAAGTGCCAACCGCAATTCTTATCTAAAACTTAATGTTTGGATACTTCAGATGTTTGTTTACAACTAACACACGTAACTTGCGACTTTATTTTGTATACTTGCAATTACAATTTGCTAAAATTTTTAATGTAATTACAATTACTCTTTGCTTTCAACTTCATAGCATTAAAAAAAAGCAAAAACAAAACTAGTGAAGAACTTGCGAAAAAACATGTTTCAGTTTTGCCAAGTCAGTGGTGAAATCTCCTGGATGTGCTTCTGTGTGCTTGGGATAGTGTTTTTTCTTAGTCCTGTTTAGACCAGTTACTATTCACAATTGAGTTGAGTGTATTTAACACCTTCAGTGCCAGCAGATAAATATATTTGTGACTTTGCGCCATTTCTTGGGTGCTGGTACACAAATACATGTGGGTTTAAATCCAGACATCCATAACATATTATTCAGTGTTTTGCAACGAAAATTTATATGAACATTCTAAATACCCAAACAGATTTGTCCTAAAAGTTTTAAGTAAATCAAGAATTAACTCTGCATGTTATTTAGAGTTTGTTTTGAGCAGCTCACCATGCGTGTGCAATGCTGTTTTGAAAACAATAAGGTACAATCAAAGTTTGCATACTATGCCATAAATATTTAATTCTTGGCTTTTTTGCAATGAAAATTTATACAATGTTCTAGATACCTCAATAGATTTTTGCTAAAAATTTGAGGTATATTAAGCATTAACACTTTGAGAACCAGGGTACGATATATTCATACTTTGAAATCAGCCTAAAACCAGCAGTTGTTAGTTGCCTTACCAATGCCATGGCTCCTACGCTGATTGTGCTAGAGAGCTGTTCAAGGGCTGAAACAAATCAGTCAGTCATCTAGTCTTCATTCAAAAAAAATTTTTTGGTTGGGGGTTGTGGATTTTTTTGTGTGACGTGGTAAGTTAAGTAGTTTTTGGGCCATTTTGGCTCATGCTACCTGGCCTAGGGCCCAACCGCTAGGCCAAAGTATTTCACTGAAGTTTTCATTGGAAACTAGGCTCAAATCCAAGTCTTTTGAGCCTTTGATTGACTTTCTAGCATTTCTGGTTCAAAAGTTATGATCTAAAATAAACAGATTAATTAATTATCTAATTAGTCAAATATTTTTATTGCTTTAGATCATAACTTTTGAACCCAAAACTACAGCAAGTCATCCAAAGTATCAAAAGACTCAGATTGTAGCCTAGTTGCCCAGAAAAACTTCAGCAAAATACTACCATCTAATGCTTTGGGCCCAGGGCCAGGTGAAATGGGCCAAGGTGGCCTAAAAGTCTTCCACTTATGACGTCACTCACAAAAAACCCGCATCCTCCAACCAAAAATGCTTTTTTGAGTGCAAACTACAAGAGTTGCTGAGTCTTTTGAGCTTTTGACCAGGTCTGCAGCATTTACCGGACCAGAGAAATTCCCGCACCAAGCCACGCGCGATCCAGCTGTTTTCGCACAAACCACTTGAATTAGTCTGGACGCGAAAGTGTTAAGGGAAATGTTAGGTAGTTGTTATGGGCCTGTAGCAGAGTTGGATCAATTACAACTGTAATTGTAATTGAGTGTAATTAATTACATATTTTCGAGTAATTGTAATGGATACTTTTTATTCTTGTGTAATTGTAATTGTAACTTGCAGTAAAAATTGATCAAATTACATTTACTTTTGTTTCCAGCAACTCCACAGAATTCGAGAAAACGCAGAAAAGCAAAATCATTGTTACACCTTCTATGTGACCTGCTACTACACCAGAGCTTGTCAGGTACACAGCACGATCACACACAGTAACCAGACAGGCCTATACAGAGTGAAGACAATGAACGATGTTCATACATGACGTATGCATAATGCATGAGTCAGTGAGAATGCTTGCGATATGGGAAAACCACAATACGCTTGTATGGAGAAAGATAGCGGTTGTTACAAAGTTCCGTTGCTCATCCGTTACAGCCTGAGTTGCCAAGTGCAAAGGAGTATTCTTTGCAATATAATTCATCTCAGATTGAATGTTTTTTGAAGTAATGGATTAGGCACGCCATAGACCAAGGCTGCCCAACCCACAGGCCGCATGCGGCTCGTGAGGTTGTTTTATGTGGTCCAAGATGTAGCAGATTTTTTAATTTTTTGTATTTTTTTATAGGGTCCAGTATACTTGCCATCAAAACACACCAAAATTATACCTATTGTTTCTGTTATTGGCCTACCACCCAAACACATGTATAACAAATGCTTCAAAATTATGTCAACTTTTTAGATTTGGTTTACATCCATACAAGCTGGCAACACTGCGTGCAACTATAGGAATCATTTATCACCTTGTGTTATCGCATAAAACTTACCAAAATCAAGGGATTTGTTACATCACAAAACGTTTGTGGCCCGCAATAAATATCCTCATGTGAAAGTGGCCCACGATACCAAAAAGGTTGGGCAGGCCTGCCATAGACCACTGGATTAAATTCCCAAGCTATGGACAGTTCCCATTCGAGAGCAATTCTAACTGGCATTATCTTTGCTCTGTGAGGTAAATCATGCAACAATGGACAAACTCTCATGAGAACCTCTCATTCATTGTTATGTGTGTTAAGTCACAAAGTAAATATAGTGCCAACCAGATTGAGAGCAAATGGAAGTTTTCCTGACACAATCCTCAAACTGTTGCATTCAATCAGCTGTCAGTATAATCGCGATTTGTAGATCTGTTTGCTTTGCAGAGCTTTTTTTATTGCTATTTTTCACTCTTAAATTAAAAGTGAAAGAAGGCTAGACATAAAAAATAAGTCATTTGGAACTAGAAAGATTGCGGAAAGGCATATATTTTCCATGTACATCACCTTTCTTGCATTTTCATAAATATTTAAATGGATTGTATGCAAAACATGTGATGAGCCCAAGTAACACTGTTGAACTGGAGTTGCCCTTGGTTAGATAAATATTAGGCACGCTAAAATAAGTGTTTTTGTGTGTTCATTCATTCAATCATTATATTCATTCACAAACACAAACTTATCGTAGTAAATTACAATATATTACAGAAATTGTAACATTTAAAAAAATGGATGATCAAAACGAATATCTTGAAAACCAGTCCTGTAATCGTGGGGGGGCTTTTAGGGGCTTAGCCTCCCAAACAAACCTCCAAGCCCCCACAAATGGAAACATGAAACACTATAAATCAGTTGAGTTTTTATAAATTTTTAGAATGGTAAACCCCCTTGCACAAACGCAAAGCCCCCCTATTGAAAACTTTCTGGCAAAGGTTCTGTTGAAAACACTGCTGAATCCCTTCCACCACCACTGTCCAAATTTTTAAACCCCTAACCAGAACTGAGGCACGGTGCAACAACTGTAAAAAGAAATTCAAATTTTCAACTAAAATAACATTTAATTTGATCACGCATTTCTTTCTCCTCGTGCAAAATCTGCCACTCCTGTTTCCCAATTTATGGCATTTTCAGCTCTTAAAGTGCATAGCCCAAATATGGCAAATCGAAATAGCGAGCTTTCTTATAAACTCAAGAGACTGAAAATCTGAGTTTTGAAACTTTCATCGTTTTCATACATACTTTTTTTCGTTGTTGGAGAATTAAAACGTATATGTGCTAATTTGCAGTTCACCAATCAGCACTGATGTTGTAGCTGGATGGTAGTCGTGTGTTTGAGCTGCATGTTTAATTTACTGTAGATAGCTACAATTGTGCAGGCCTACTTGCCTAATTCTTAATTGTGTGTCGCGCTCTCAGCTAACTGACAGTGAAGTTTGTTCATTGCGTTTAGACTGTGCTGGTGTAATGTGGAATCTTGTTTGTGTTGTATTCCAGAAACCGTTTTCGAAGACCAATCATTGTTCAAACGATCAACTGTTGTTGTTTTAAGTGTGACAATAAGTGTTTGCACTGATCATCTACCATTGTGTAGTAACATCTGTAGGAAATAAAAGACTGCAGCTCTGTGGATACGCGGAATTCGCAAGGTGTCAAAATAGGCCAAAATTATAGGCTTTATAGGTGAAAATCTCAGTGAGTGCTGTTCTCTTGATAGGCGATGAAAATCTCAGTGAGTGCTGTTCTCTGAAGCTCACAAAAAGCTTGTTCTGGCACCACTTGTGGAATCATTCCAACATGTCTGCATGTATTACAGTGGAAACCGCTTAACAGAGCACCCTTGGAATAGCAAAACCTGCTCTAATAAACAGTTGCTTTTTATCCGATGAGAACTTTTTGCAATAAAAATAGGGTGTCATTCACACCAGGGGTTCACCAACACACATATCAATATCAGGGTACTCTATTTCATTCTTGTTGTGAGCACTGTACACAGTATTGTAAAAAGAAAACTTACTGTATTTTGCAATATTTTTGTCATAATGTATTGCACAGTAGCTGTTGTGGTAGACACTGTTCACTCTTGCCCCTCTACAGCGCAAAAGAACTGGTCGATTTTTTATTGTTTTACTTCATTTTTGGTTGCTTGGTCAACTTTCTGCATTTTATGGATTTCTCACACGCTAACTGGGTGCAAGCCATGTTGATGCTACACGTCCAACTGCTCTAATAAGCAGTGTGCCTGTTCTAATAAGCGAAGATTTATAAGAAAAAGATAGGATCGCTTTTTTGTTCAGCCGAAACTGCTAGAATAAGCAGTTTGCTCTATAAACCGATGCTCTATTAAGCGGTTTCCACTGTATTTTCATATTCTTAAAAGAATTTGCAATTTCAACTTGTGATCAATTCCAAATATGAAAGTAATTGTAATTATAATTTGATATTTTTAGCACAGAATCATTGTAATGTAATTGAAAGATTTGAAAACATAATTGTAATTATAATTGAACTGAAATGATGTAATTGATCCAACTCTGGCCTGTAGTGACCCGATTTTCTGATTCTATAGACCCAATTTTCTCTGTATCTAGGGACCCGATGAAGATTTTCTCTGATTCTAGGGACCCAATTTTAAATTCTAGGGACCTGAATCAAATCCCTAAAACACCTCATAAAAACACGAATAAAAGGTATGTAAATATATATTTCTTTTCTATTGCTAACCTTAAATGTACCACTTCTGATAGGCAAATGTAAGTTAGTTCAATATCTAGTTGACCAAATTGTTTAGGAGATAATTCTGTTGGAATTAAAAAGCGAAAAAACTTTTGGGAGATAATTCCAACTTCAACACCATCTTTAAGCTGATTTAAAGGGAGCAATACTCCATAGAATAGTTATCTTTGATTTNGGGTTTTAGTATCCATATCTGGATTCAACATCATTTCTTAAATTTTTTTTCTGAGTGTTGGCTAGTGGGCTCCCTACAATGGCCAGTGGGCTTCTTTCAGCTAAGTCTTCCCCCTGGCTCAAACTTCTATCTACGCAACTGGTTTGTTATCTGCAGAAACATCTCAGTCAACAGTGATTTTTATTTTTTCCAGTGCTTAACCCTTGCAGATTGGTAATTTTGTTTATTGCAATTATTCATATCGTATGTTGTCTGAAATTATACTTACGTGAAACCACACAAATGGGTTTTGTTTTCTTTCTGAGAATGTTTCAAGACAAATGTAATCGCGGTTGTAATCGTGATTACTTTCAATGTAATCGTAATCGATTACATTGTTATTTTGTTTATTCGTAATCGTGTATGATTATGTTTATGCTGTAATCGCCCCTTGTCTGATTTGCAGCATGAACGTCAAACATCAATAAAAACTCATTAAACCATGAATTCTGACGTTATAACTAGGGCAACCAAAAGTCAATAAAGTCAAAAATTCTCTGCGTTTTTTAAAGCTTATGAAACGTCCACAAACCAAATTTCAAGCTTATACCATGAGGGAATCAAAAGTTATTAGGTCAAAAAAAAGTCAAAATTTATCATTAGGTCAATTTTTTTTGCAACAGTTTTTTTTCTCTGTATCAATATTTTATTGAAACTAAAACAGATATTGATTTGATATTCTTTTGCAAGTTTAGTTGCAATTCTGTAGTAATAATGGGTTTGTTGCAATTTCTGATGTAACAATGTTGTTTTGCCCGTTACTGGACAATTGAATATTATGTAGGACAGAAATGGTAAGGCAAGAAACATGGTCCTTGCAATACTTGGTTTGGTAAATGCTCAACCCTTTATGCATGCAGGGTTTCAACTTTGACGTTCTCAGGTTTGATTCTCCTATAGTTAAGGTTGCCAAACGTCCTTGAGCGTCAAGAATTGTCCTTGAATTTGCTTTCAGAACTCATTATATTCTTGAATCTTGAAAAACATCCTGTTGTCCTTGACTATTTTCCAACGTCCTTGAAAATTCTTAAATACATTTTAATTGTTCATTTTTGAACTATTGATTACATTGAACATTCAAGAATCAAGAATAAACAATGTGAATGAACTGAACAATGTCTAGATTTTTTTCCATTTAAGCAGTTGTGTAGGTAGTAAAAGTAAAATATTCAAGAACAGTTGTGTCATTACATTCATAATTGTTTTATTTAGCTTTCAATTCGTACATGGTTAGATATAGCCTAACTTGTCCATACCCCAAAGCTTGCTGAAAGAGTGAAAATGACCATGGGTGTCCACAGAAATTTTTCCAAGGGAGGGGCAACGTCATCATATTACTTGTATTTTTGAGGTTGCTGATGCTATAATGCAAATGAACGTTCACAAAATGTTTTGCTGTTTCTACACCACAAAGAAAATGCACCATGAAAGCACATGCTCCATTTGCATCTATTTTGAAATCTTTTTCAAATAGAGCTGTATACGCGTTTGCCACAAGAGTGTACTTTCTGTTATCTGTTACAGCATTTGCTGAATTGGTGCACAAATCTCGTTATCATTGTGAACTCCACCATGGGAATCAGAAAGGGAGGCAAGGCCCTTTGGATTTTGAAAAATTCACCAAAAAAATATTGTTTTCTTAGTTTCGAGCGGAAAAAAACAAATTTCACCACATTTGCTCCCTCCTTAGAAAAATTTTGGAAAAATGCCCTAGTTGTTCCCCCTTGTAAAAAATCTTTCCGACGTCCATGAACTCCAAATACCTGAGTCTGAAATGGACTTGAACTTTCAACAACTTTGTTTACGGTTCTCTCATTGGTCTGTGCTAGTTGAACAAAACTCACTTCTGAAATCTTTTGTTCGAATGGTTTTCTACGCTTCGGCTATCAGAAATTCTTCTTTCTTTTCATAAACTGCCCAATATCCCTTTTTGCAACCACTTAATACAAATAATTAATGTTTTAAGACAATCAACGACCAGATCAACATTAGCGGTAAAAAAGCAATACCACACAGGCGTAAAAACTGAGCAGATGAATTATCTAAACTCGCTACAGCAAGTATAGCTTTGCGCTTAGTACTCGCTGAGAAGTCAGAACAGTAAGTCTTAACAAAAAAGACAAATTCCGACAAATGAAACCTTTCACAGAGGCATTAATTTCCAATAAGCCACGTAGTTTCATACTGTGTGAAAAGAGCTTGCCTAAGTATAGTTTAACTTTAAGCTCTTGACTCAGGCACATTGGTTATAAATCTCACACTTTAAATTAAATGGATTTTTCAAACTTCACTTGTGGAAACATTGTCACATATTCACTCCTGATGCTTTTCACACAGACAGTATGAGTATGAAACATATACGTCTTACCATCATTATCAGTAGAGTCACTGTCTCGCTGCACCACCTTCCAAAGATGTTTGAGGTCAACAATCACATCCAGAAATATGAAATGACTATCGTAACTTGAAGTAAACCTTTGAGATTTGTTGCCATGTTGTTGTTACGCAACAAAGAGCAACAGTGAAACAATGTACTCAAGTTAAACGAAGTGACTCTGCAGATGAAAGAGTGATCATGAGTGAACTGCATGCTCATCATCACTGCATGCATCACACCAGAATATTGAAGCTGGCTCTTGTGCAAGTGAAGTGTGAGTACCATTGGTAAATAAAGTGTTATTAGAATTAAATCAATTAATGAGAATCAAGATGCTGACTTCATATTTTCTAGAAATTTTTGCTTCTTGGTCCCAATTCCCAGGAGTGGGGAAAATGCCCATTTTACCCAGCTGCGGACGCCCAGTAATTAAAGTACAGTTAGGCCTAGTCAGTAGTCTAGCTCATGGCATCTCATTGGAAAACAAAATAAAATGTCCTTGACTGAAAAATTTTCAAGTGATCTGGCAACTCTACCTGTAGTTATTAATGTACATACCAGTATATCATCCCCAACAACCATTTTTTTTATTTCGAAGCACTGATGAGTCAATCAATGAATGAGTGCATCTGCATCGCATGTGCTTCTGGTTCTGGGTTAACCTGAACACCTAACGTTGAACTTGAAATTGCATTTCCAAACTCAGAAAATGTATAGGTCAAAATCAAGTAAAATTCGTAAATTATAAAGTCAAAATTTTCAGTTTTTAGGTCAAAAAATTGGTTGCCCTAGTTGTAACATATTACAAGTGGCAGCACCTCTCCGACCTGAATACAGTACAAAACAAACGGAGCAAAAACCAAGTTTCGCGGGAAATGAGCACCAGACCAGAACAAATTCATTGTTGCAAAACTGTTACCAGAGATGAGCGGACGGTCATATTTTGCGATCCAGATCCAGTCCTGTTTTTAAAACTCAGTCCAAGTCTAGCCATAGTCCAAAAAAATTAAGAAATGTAAAATCCAAGGCTAAAGTAAGTACAAAAATTTAGCAAAATACAACTTCTTAATTACAGCAATTACACAATTTTTGTCCATTAACTCAGTCCAAATCCGGTCCTGATCCAGAATTTGTGAAGAATTTTACAATCCGGATCCAATCCAAAATCAACACAATTCGTTATAGTCCGCATCCAGTTCAATCCAAGTCAAGTCCAGTGCTCATCTATGCTTCCAACGTGAACTTACTGGTAGATCAAACTTATGCAAATTATTTCCAATCTTGCAAATGTTCTGGTAGCATAACAGAAAATCGACGTTGACAAATGCAAGTCAAACGTTTACGTAAAAATCCGGCTCACAAGTTTTGCAAGTATTTTTTCCAACATGTCCGATTGGGCAAAACAGCATCTGCAAAACGGACCAGAATTATTTTGACAGATTTGAAAATATGTGTGAGCTTTCAACAATTTAATCCTGCAGTATGAAGCAACACGCAAATCCAATCACCAATGTGCTTTGATCACTCGCTCCTTTTTGGTGTTTAGGCATATGATGAAAGCCGTGACGGCAGCTCTTANGAA
>JGI24021J15306_10008661_pt1 | contig 12527 bp, 8 predicted proteins | sample Ectturendosymbi1_FD_15306 | JGI IMG/M metagenome (IMG submission 15306) | reverse complement strand
TTTTTGTTCTTATACAATCGTAAAGGTTTTACTACGTTAAGCCAGCCAAATTTTGCTATAACTCTGCACTGAAATCAATATTGCTATATGACTATATGTCGAGCAACAGTGCTAAAGGAGTAATACGCATTCGCGTACTGTAAAAAAGCATGAACTACACTTTATTCTGTTACAATGAATGAGACTTTAACATCAGCGAATTGAGGTAAGCCAGAGTGGTGCTGTATTGTTTCGCCCCAAGCAATTTACTCATTAAAGCCAAGTCAGTCGACTATAAGGGCAAATCACACTTACAAGACTTTTGTTGAAAACATGAACTCGTTTCCTGAGCTTTTTCTGAATGGGTGTGTTTCAATCAAATGACATCATCATCATTTCAAGTAAGAGCACTCAAGTACGAGTACATCGTCATTTTGGTTTCAGTCAAAAGCGGTGGCCTGCACGTAACATTATATACTCCGAGTGAGAAATTAGAAACACTCTTTTTTCAAGAGTTGGCTAGCGCTAATTTTGCAGCTTTCAGAAGACTGTACATAACCCTTAAAACAGCCTCAAGCCTCAATAATATTTAGTACAAACCTCGCGTTTTATTCGATGTGCTTTGATTGCAATGAATATCACGCCCAGCATGTGCGGAGCTTTCATCACCTGAAACCAAGTAAAATTCTTATCTCAGAAGCAACACTCATATTTAAAATCAATGGCGCAGCATACGCGCTGCATGGGAAAGCACAACGATTGCAACATTCCACTTTTACTGCCATTAAATAGTTCTATATCAGCGCGGTCCAAACACTGGCACACGGGCCGCATGCGGCCCGCGGACAGTTTTTGTGCGGCCCGGGAACGCTTTCTGTATACCGCATATCACACAAAGTCATACTTCGTAAATATATTGTATTTACAGCCCTTGCTTTACTTTTGCTTTGGCGAAGAGGGTTCCCTGAGGATGTGCTGCTGTACTGATCCTCTCGCCGTCCACACAGCCCTTGCAAGTCACACATCATTAAAGTGCAGGTCAATATGTAACTATTACGGGGTAACAATATCTTTTTGCAATTTACGACGTTACATTAGCTAACCTCTAGGCTATCACTGTAGTATTCTGTGACCACAAAGCATGCTTTATCTTTTATCTTTGTTGCAAGCAGAGAGTCTGTAATTAATTTAAGTTGGATTAGAAGACGTGCGCTGTGAAAGCAATGAAGCAATTTTTAGTCAAGTGTAGCAATTTAACAAAAAATGAGTGTCAAAAGAGAAGTGTCAGAGGAAAACAGAAAGTTCAATTCTAACTGGGAGAAAAGGTATTTCGTGGTGAATAACAATGGCAAACAACAGTGTCTTGTGAAGTTGCAAGTGATATCCGTTCCGAAAGAGTTTTTATTTATTTAAAGCAGCATTACAGCACCAAACACGAGTAAACATACGGGAAATACCACGAAATTCTAGGAAAGCAATTTTGAAATAATTGAAGGGTAACCAGGCCCGCAACCAGCGGGGGTGCAACCGGGAAATTGCCCTCGGTTAAGAGACTTTGCACTGAAGATGTGCTCTCCATGTTCGTAATTTGCGAAAGGGCTTTCTTAATTACAGTATGAAGCGATTGAAAAGCGACACGAAATAGAATGGCTGATGTAACCTGCATGCTTGCATCTGCCGACTGCGGAAATTAAAGCGGACATTGATTTTATAACCAAAACCGAGAAAAAATTGTTTTGTTATTTTGTTGGTGTGTTGTGTATCTTTTTTCTAGCATAAAATCTTTATTTTGAGTCGCAAACAAACAAAGAGAAAACTTAAAAACTACCCTAAAATCGAAAATTGCGTTAGGTGTGCAGCAAAAATTAGGTCTATTGGAACAGCAAATGAGTCTTTTGACTACAATGGAGTTCTTCTCTTTGCGGCCCGCAGTCTTGGACCACCTGTTCTATATCATTACGAAGCACGATGTTCTTTCAATTTAAATTCTTGTAAGCAATTTGAGGGGTGGAAAAGACGGCACTTTGATGGTCGGCCCCGGGCGGCATTTGGCCTCACTACGCCACTGGTTTTCATCAGAATTCTATTGCCCGTGCAATCTGATCTCGATTTGTACTCGATTTAAACAAGGCTTTTAAAAATATTACGCAGCAACGGCAGCCGCCCCACAGTCGTAGTCTGTAACACGTGTAACCATTGGCATAGTGCCAAACAAGATGAGGAGGTGCTTTATTTTTGGTAAGTAAACACGCGTTGTGTTAACAGCCAAGAGATCTAAAAATATTTTGGTTGGAAATTCGCAAAAAAGGACAACAACGTATACGAGGATGATTCAGCGCCTTATTAGAAAGTAAGGAAAACCCGTTACTTTTTTTAACAAGGACCGCGACGTTTCCCGGACTACACTAGTTGTAATAACCGACAAAGTTTATTTTCCCAAGATTTAAACAGAAACAAACCAAGAACAGCATTGCTGCTCTTGCGCAGCTATATACGTGCTTACTTGGTGACCCAGGATTCTTGTTGCTGATCTGAATGCTTCCACTTTCTCCGATCATTGCTCCGCGAAACTTGGTATTGGTTATAGTGAGATTATCTTTATCTGGAATCAATGGAAAATAACCTTTTCAGATGAAAAGAGGTCTTTACCTAACACTATTAAACGGTTAAGTGTTTACCAGGACAGTGTTTAGTTTTCTTACGAAAACAGCAATAATAAAGGAGCTGGGAGTTTTAAGTCGACTTATAGATATAATGTAGTCCTAAAAGCGTTCAGGATTTTAAAACAAAACAACGCAAAGAAAGCAACAAAACAACACAATGAACGAAAAAGCGATCAAGATACGGTTTACCACGACAAGTTGTCCACAGTCCGCATGCAAGTCACCTCCACAACACAGCAGCTCTCAAAAACATCGCACCTCAGCTACAATAAAACCGCAGATACTTTGAAAAACTGTATAATGTACGCACGAAGAGTGAAAATGCGTGACATAAAGAAGCGGTGCGGCCATTTGGTAGCTTTAGTGACGAACATCTGATAAAAAAATTAGGAATGCAAATCAACATTGCGCTGCTTTAAACCCCGTGCAGAATGCGCAAAAGTCTACCGTGCATTGCCATGTTTTTATTATGTTTCGCATCTCTCTTATAAAACGTGACTTGCTCATCCACAAAAATTATTATCTGAGCAGTTTTTACCATCCTCAATAACATGAAAAACATGTCACAAGAAGAAATTTTTAACAAACGTGCATCATGTTTATGATCAGCGTGGTAAAGCGAGACATTTGCCTAAAACTTCGAAAATACTGTGTTGGAGCAAAACTTACCGAGAATTATCATTAGCGTAAGTGCTTGAAGGTGGGTGTGAAAAAACCATGCTTACATAAAAGGTGCAGCAAGAGTTTCAGGATATGAACACTTCACTAAATTATGAACCTATGACCACCTCTTTGCAGGATTTAGAAAATGTTGTAGTAACTAATCAACTCACTTTCAGTTGACGCTTTTCTTGGCTGAAGCATTTGAGCAATCTCTCTCCCTGAAAAACATGTTGCTTCCAATGGTTTTTGTTTATACCAGTTTTCTCTTTTGTCAAAAAATAACCAGAAGAAAAAACGTTACCCTTCTAAAATTTTACATCCAGTTATATTTACGTACATTCTGTAGATAATATTACCCAGTTCCCCCACTTTTCCTCATTCAAAGTTCTCTTTCTGCTCTTTTAAACGTCTCTCAAGGTAATTTCTGACAATTATTCAAAAAAATGCGAGGCTAACAAAACATCCTCCGCTCCAGGCGCGTATCCATGGGGGCAATGCCTCCCCAATCCCGAAAGCAGCACTAACAATTTTCAGGTTAATCAAAGCTTTGATGTGTAAGACAAAAAATGCGTCAGTGCAAATCTACGAAATTGCTTGAAAAACCTATTCTACTTTTTAGTCGAACCAGGTCAAAGCAGTATGGTTTACCAATTGCCCATGATTAATCAAACATTGTGTATAGTGTAAATGCTGGAGAATTCATGCCATGGCTGACCTTTACCTGAGTTTTAAGCTCCATGTGGAAGCTGGTGATAATGAAATACAAACTCGTATATACGCTCTTGTAATCTAACCGAAAGTAAAACAAAGAGTAACGCTTTTCGCAGCTGTTTCTGGCACACCAGCTTGCTGTATCCCGCCTAATGGTGATGACAAACTTCATATCCAGACCATCACCAAATTCCTCACTGATAACTCTGGCGTGTTTCCAATACTGTATATTTTGCCCTTGACTGCAGCATCAGGCGTAGCTTTAAATGAACATCGTAGATTTTTGATTTTGTACACTTTTGCAGCTAAATGCATGAATATGGCGGTGATATACATTTTGTATGCCTTGAAGCTCAAGCCTTGGCTAAGAAGCAATTCCATCAAAGTCTATTTTATCATGCAATTAGGCCATAGGCACTGTTTAACAACAATAGCATTTATTCTAGATGCTGCATTTAGTTGTGATGGCATGTAGACCTGCTGTGGCGGTTTAATCACAAATCTGTGGAGCTTTAACGGTTTCATCAATGATCTCCCTTTACCTTGCCGGCGAGTAAAAAAGTATTGTTCAAGTAATAGACCGAGAGCCCAGAGGGTCCAAGTTAGAAGGAAAGGTAACCAATTCCTAATGGCATCACATCATCTGATATGGCTTCCTGAAGAAGGAATTGGTGGTCTGCCGTGCCACACCTGGTGGGTGTGGTCATGGGGGGTGCTTAACAGTACGCCCAAAATTAACTAGATCAACTAGAAAGGTAACCGCTTGAAACATGTTGCAATATGTCCAGCATAATCCCAAGAATAATAAACAACCAATGCCAGACATTTTAAGTGGTGGGGGACCCCCACCCGACGCCCAAATTGAGCTAGAACAGCTGGAAAGGTAATCACTTGAAACCTGTTGCAAAATGTCCAGTATAACCATAGGAACCATAAATGACCAATGCCAGGCATTTTAAGTGGTGGAGCACCCCCGCCAGACACCCCGAAAATGGCCACTCCAAAATTGAGCTACATCAGCTCGGAAGACAACCACTTGAAACCTGCTGCTAAATGTCCAGCATGTTGGCCATAAGCCGGTTCGTAAGCCGTAAAACCGGATTCTGTGTGAAGCCACCACCTTTACCGTTGCTCAGGTTTAAGTTACTCGTGCCTAGCCTTCTTTATGGTGTCTAGTGTGAACAGATGTTCTTCCTAATTCTTCTTGTGCAACAACCAGAGACCGAGTTTGCCAGAAAACTTTGGGAGGACAAACCTTTATTGTTTGCGTTTCGATGACGTCACCATGTTCACTCAACCGTTGTACAACGTTTTTGTAAAATTTGCAAAATGGGGGAAACATTATGGAAATGATATCTTTTGGGGACCATGACCCAATTGCCCCTGGCTACGCCCACTCTATACAATGGTACTATATCTAGCACTGCATTTAATATGAAAACACATTAATTCTGAGAGCTGGGCTTAAAGAGACAAAATTATGCTAAAAAATTGTGATAATCAATTCAAATTTGGTCAGTTCCCAAATACACTGTACTGCTACTAAAAACCACAAGATTCTCACAAGAACCACTAAACCACGTAGATCAACTCAAAGACAAACAAACCATAAGGTCTTTCGGTAAATACTAACAGTGGCAATCGTGTTCTGTATATTGCAGGCTATACAGATCAGCGTAGGAATTCGACTCACGAGAACATGAAACGAATCCGTCACATAAGCACAAGAACATGACACGAATCAACCACACACATAAGAAAGTGGGGGGCAGGCGCATGCGGCCTCCTGTGTCTATAGATAATCCAGTGATAATTTCCATTTTTCTTATTTATTCCCTGGTTTTATGCTGGAGGTTTCCAACAGTAATGTGGCCATGAGATTTTTACAACTACATTGTGTTTTATATATTGGAAGGGACAAAAGATATTGCGTGTCCCCTTGCCCAAAAGTTGAGGAGACATGTCCGCCCCCGACCCCCCTTAAACTCGGTCCCTGGCAACAATTCATGCTATGAACCTTGACACTGATAACAACAACCCACATCGTTTTAAAAGAAAAAATGTAAAAGTGCAGTGGCCAGCAAACATTAGAAGAAACTGATGGAGATACTGGTTTGTTCAATAATTTCAAAGACAACATTTTCACATTTATAAGTAGTCGCCGTTTCTTGTCCCGAAAGTTGTACCTACAGCATATGCTTAATGATTCCACAATGGATTTGTGCAGATTATAACTAACCTTCACAACCAGAATATCCTGAAATGAAAGTATTCCCTTCTCCACCTACAGGTGCATCTTCGATGTGGCACCCTTCTATCGTGATTTCTGTAAAAATTAAAGTAGAATCCATGGCTAAGACAAAAACATAGCAGGTTGTGGCGGCAGAAACGTATCTGAGGACCGGCAAGTAATTGTATGGTTTAGCCAAACGCAAATTCCCTGACTGCACTTTTATTCATATTCCGTTATTTTCAAACATAACTGTGGAAAACATTTTGTGTAATGTTAGCATCAAATTGGTGGCCAGTCTCACACAGCATAAAAAAAACTGCGACGTTCGGCTTAAAATGAAGTAGAAAGAAAAATTTTTACAAGTAACTGCGACATTTTTCTGCTAAGCAGTAAAGATACGTGTGTGTGTGGTGTAGCTTGCCATGGTTTCATTCAATAATGCTTATTTGAAAAATGCGCTTAATCGCTGAGCAGATTTTCAGCTCCTTCGTGCCCGATCTGTTGCTTGTACTGATTTCAGTAATGAGCAACAGTTACCTTCGCACATTACAAACTTTGACTATACACGCGTGATTGTTTTTTTCTGGCCGTTTTCCGAAAAAACATCCACCTGCAAGCAAAACAGCCACTGGCGGCTATGGGTGGAGCTTTGGGGCTAAACCTCCCCAATATGACTCGTGGGAAATTCCCAAAGACGTATTAATTCAAAATCAAAAGAATTTGCAAGGCACCTCTCATGGCTTGTTGAAGTTCTTGCTAAACCTTTAACCGTTATACAAAAGTTCTTAATGACCTTTTGCGTAGAAAGTTTTAAATGAAATTCGTGCATCAGCATAAGCTCCTAATCTCCAACTAAGAAAAAGCCATTGCCTTCACAAACCACTTTCATGTCAAATATCAAGGATTGTGAAACGTGGTTGTTGAATCTATATTTTTTCCAAATACATTCAACACTGGTGTTTAACGCACTGTAACAAAGCGTTTATTTCTTTTTTCGTCAAAAATTAAAAATGTACCGAAACAGCTACGTAATAAGTTATAAATAATAACTAAGAAGTAATTATTTGCAAAAAGACGTAATAATGAGCTCAGTTAAGTGCCCAGTGGTGGCCAAAGAAACATTAACTGACATAACCTGTGCAAGTACTGTTTTCCAAAGCTTGTGCAAGTACTTTATACACGTGCGTTTGTTTTATAATGAGGGGTGTTAATGGAAACTTCATACACCAAAACGCAAACCTTCCAATTGGTGAATGCTTCATTTGCAACTCCTTAATTCATCTCTCTGTTTGCATCATCGAATTTTTGAAGTACCATTGAAATAAGGGAGTTTAAAATATTAAAATATACCGGTTTGTCCCATCATTTGCACAATTTCGAGAGCGATGCGTGGGTGCCCGACATTGCCCATCTCTACTTACATGCGCCATGACCATATGAGTTTGCGACAACTTTGATATCGTGAATGCTGCAATGGTGGCAAGTTACTAGGTTAGCAGTTAGCACTATAGTGTTTCAAGCCTGTAGGCTTGAAACTTTGTCTTGTACCAATCAGGGGCGGATCCAGCCAGTAAGTTTAGGGGGCGATTTCAGTAATATTTGGCAGTCAAGTCTCATTACGGGTTCATTGCTGTAAGAAAGATAAGAAAGATGAAGGGGCGATCGCCCCCCTGGATCCGCCCCTGCTCCCAATCAATTCACTCAGAATACAAGGCTGAATAAAACGCAATTGCGGGCCCTATTCGAAGTCTTCGTTATAAGTTATGACCCAACGAATAATTAAAACCATGAGTCTATGGCAGTGGTTCTTAAAGTGGTCGATATCGACCCCCAGGGGTCGATTGGACCATCCAAGGGGTCGATGAATAGTCACAGGGCCGAATGGGGGTCACTGAATGACCAGGGGGTCAATGATTAACTGCTGGGGTCTACTGGAGCAATGTAGCCTCCTCTTCAAAATTGTTGTTAATCGGGCAAGGAATGCAAACGGCGTTTTTCAACAAATCAAACAAAATTAAGGCGGCTGATCAAGTATCAGCTACAGTAGTTTAAAAGTACATTCGATTCGAATATTTCTTTATTAAATCATCCATTGTGATGACATTACGAAAACTGTCGTTTGTTACTTAAAAAGTACTCAAATTTATTTTGACACATACTTTCCTTATATTATAATATACTAATTAGTAACTGCTGGGCTAGGCCACGGGGTCTACAGAAAATTGTATACTTTATTTGGGGGTCAACGTGTAAAAAAGTTTGAGAACCACTGGTCTATGGCGACTTGAGAGACGTGTCCTCTATATCAGCGGCCAGTCGGCTTTGATTTATCATCAAATCCTTTCTTATGATCTTGTGCGCAACCAATGACCTCATCATGTTTTGGCTTCAGATAACAGGTTTTATTGAAGTGTAACAATCTTAAAAACTGGTGTAATCTCAAAGTTCAAACAATTTCGAGAATCAACACGAAGAATTTGAAAACCTGTGTGTATGTGTATCTTACAATTTCTTTAAAATTAGCTGAACTTACTTCTGGGCATGATCTTCTAGAATTTGCAATTGCAAACGTACGGAAGTTGCTTTCGCTTAAAACGCTGGCTAGGCTATCTGCGGAGTGAGATGAAACATCTCCAAGTTTTCTGACAAACAGAAAAGTTAAACCAAGATGAAAAACTGACGCTGTTGTGAGAAACCGTCGACGTTTGGCAAACAAAGCTGGTCAATGCCAAAACTACAGATGCTCTCTAGTAATAGTCTCTGGCAAATTGCCTCACCAAACAAAGTCTGTTTACTCGGTATTCACGCGTTTTTTACAAGGAGGAAGTAGCACAGGTTTTGTGAGCAATACAAGTAGAAGACAATGAAGTACTGTGCAAAACATCTGTTATTGCTGGCACGTTTGGAAATATCCTTGTATATAAAATGTCTCTCCTAGATAAAATCAACCCCGAAATTGAGCTTGTCGAACAACCTCGCCTACACAATGTTGGTATCCATAAAAAGGGTTCCGGGTATGTTTCGAGCAGTGATAGAAATGAGCGCAAATAAAAATATGAACTCACTGGATCAGCCTTAATGAAAATATTTTGAACACATTTGTTTGATGTGAGTCCAGTTTTTTTCAAACTGAGTTTTAGGATGGGACTGTAATAAAAATTTTTCGTAAAAGGTAAGGTACATTTCCGTTAGAAATTTTATGCTTGGATCCGCTCGCAATTGCCATCAATATCGCAAGCAGGCGCGTGGCCAGAAATTTTGATACAGAGGGAGCAAACAACAACCCAGTCTCAACATTCAAATATGTAATGCCCCTTGTTTTTAAAGCATCATCGATAAAATGTGTCTTTTTCTGACGGTTCTTTTTCTGAGTGATTATCTTTAGATGTAAGCTGATAAATAGAAAGTCTGCTTTCATTGAAGCGACAAGTTTTAAAAGTTTGTTTTTAGTAAACTTCCAACTTTCTACTTGAAATGAAAGCCACCATTTGCTCTTAAAACTTTATTGCGAAGGCGCTTTGAAAATCTCAATGCTATAAGTGCAAGATCTGCAGCATGCCTTTTTTAGCCAATATTGCAGTTGAGCAAGGAGTCATTGTGATTGCGGTTTTTATATTTACACGCTTCTGATGTACAGCACCAACACACGTTCAGTCGAAGCCGAGCTACGACTTGGCTCTAAGACACCCACTCCCGAAGCAGGTCTACAAAACTTGCGCGCATGTAAGACGTGGATCTTAGCCAATTCTTGAGCGACTGGTTGACGTCTGCAAATGACAACGTGAACGCGTTTGAAAAATGTTTGGATTTTATGTCATTGAACGCTATGAAATGCGACTGCGGTAGCATTTTTGTACGCTACTTGCACTAAGCCTGTTTTCCATAAACGTTTAGGTCAGTGGTTCTCAAAGTGGTCGATATCGACCCCCAGGGGCCAATTGGACCATCCAAGGGGTCGATAGATAGTCACGGGGTCGAATGGGGTCACTGAATGACCAAGGGGTCAATGAATAACTGCTGGGATCTGCTTGAGCAATGAAGCCTCCAATTCAAGTTAACCGGGCAAGGAATGCAAACGGCGTTTTCAACAAATCAAACAAAATTAACAGTGACGTTGTCGAAACCGTAACCTCCGAGACCGAGACTTGGCTGAAACTTCGAGACCGAGACTTCGCCATAAAAGCCGAGACCTGAAAGCTCGAGACCTCACATTTCGCTGAGGGTGATTAAAGCTAACTCCTTGAAAAATGCTGTAACAAATATTTGAAATGTTGCCAAATACTAAAATAAAGGTGTTTGCCGTTGCTATGCTTCAATAAATTTGTTTTGACTCCGTAAAATTTGTAAATTGTCTTATTCGTTAAAAAACACTATTAACCACACTGTGTAAGGACAAGATGTGATGCCCTGATGAAGCTCCCGTGTTCTGGCCTGCTACTCAGTATTAAAGTATGTTATTTGAGAACGTGGAAAAGAGGCGAATCATTTCTTTTTATTTTAAACAACTCGATGTAGGCGAGTGTATATAGCAGCACTAATTGTAGTCGCACTCGATGTAGGCGAGAAATATCTTTAACATCACAATCAAATACTCACAAACTGAAAAGGGTCTTGTTTCTAATTCTCAATTATGTGTTTTGCTTTCTATGCTTATTCGCTACCTTTCTCATCATTACTCTTCCTATTTTTACTGCTTACTTTGCATAGCGTATGCACGCGTTTATGGCTACATAAATACCATAGTTGGTACATGCCAGGCTTTGGTTCAGCGGGAAAGTTTTATTTTTTGCCATTACTTATGAAACAGCTGGGACCGTGGATTGGATGTGTTTTCCGTGGCAACCACGTAGTGCACAGGGCTAATAAAGCCCTGAAGCAACTTTGGTTTGCTTTTTTGTCTTACTTGTCAACTTTTTTACAACTGCGGCAGATCTTTGCAGGCAACCATTGCCTTCGTATTGAAGATTTTTTCTTTCTCTGACAGAGAGAAAGTATTAGGAGATGCTTTCGACAGGCATTTTTGGGATGCAGCATCCTGCAGCACACATATGTCAAAGTGGTGGCCCGTGGGCCAAATGTGGGCCGCGAAGCTTAAATTTTAAACCTCAGCCTACTTGGCTCTTTTAGAACAGTAGTGGTTTATACCTGTGTATAAAGGCGAATGATGGTCTTTGTCATGTAATAACTTTGTCTCTCTTTCTTCAAAAAAGATATTCAGTTTTCAGGCTCCTTTCACTGCAACATAACAATCATTACGTCACAGAGATGCTGGTTACGCATTAATGTAGTTGATTGTGGAAGAAAACTTGAACATAGGAAAACTTGATCGAAACAATTTGCATGCTTCTGTGCGCCAATGTGCACCCCATCCGATTTATTTTTGTTCGTTATTTTTTCTCTTAGCTGTTTACCCCAAAATTTGAAATTTGATGTTAGAATGCTTTCATTTCTCTCTATGGGGCGCCGTTTGTAAAAATATTATATCTGACAGATTTAGCACAAAAACTGCCATCTCTCCACATTTTTAGCTATCTCTGCACACATTTAGCTATCTCTGCGCGCATTTAGCTATCTCTGCGCGCATTTAGTTTTCTCTGCGCAGAGATAGCTATCTCTGTGTGCACTTAGCTATCGCTGTGCAGAGATAGCTATCTCTGTGCATATTTAGCTATCTCTGCGCGGAGACAGCTATTTCTGCGTGCATTTAGCTATCTCTGCACAGAGATACCTATTTCTGCATGCATTTAGCTATCTCTGTGCATATTTAGCTATCTCTGCGCATATTTAGCTATTTCTGTGCAGAGATAGCTATCTCTGTGCACATTTAGCTATCTCTGCACGCATTTAACTATCTCTGCGCACATTTAGCCATCTCTGCACATATATTGCTAAATCTGCATGCATATATAGCGCTGAAGCGTGTCAGAGGAAAACATGGTATCCTGTCTGAAGAAAAACTTTGTGTTTTGTTTCAGTAATCCAAACAAAGCTAGGCTACTGGAAGGCATGAATTCCCTTGCGTCATATAAAGCTGGGTGGTTCCAGGTCTAAATAATACTGTTTTGATAATAATATTGGCTTGTGCAAGCGATGGGCTACAGTAAACTTGCGGTGGTTGTCTCAGTGTCAGTGGCGTATCTACCCATTGGATCTTGTGGATAAATCCAGGGGCGGCATGTTGCTGGAGGGCGGCAAAATGTGATAACGTTTTAAACGAACAAAGACAGTCACATTAATTTATTCTCAGAGAGATTCAGACTTAAACGACCTAAGTTAAC
>JGI24021J15306_10008660_pt1 | contig 12528 bp, 7 predicted proteins | sample Ectturendosymbi1_FD_15306 | JGI IMG/M metagenome (IMG submission 15306) | reverse complement strand
ATATCTACCTCAAACCACCTATATAGCCTTTATCAGTATTATGTTGGGTGACTAGATGAGCTGCTATGCTTTACACATGTTACATACGAAACATTTTCAATGGAGTGGTGGGGCCATGCAGGGACAGAACCTCCCAAACTTTGGTGTCTCCAGAAAAATTTGTTTAAGACATTAATAACAACAAATCATTCTCTCTAAATTGTATTTTGCCCCCCTCCCAACCTTAGTACCAACAGCTACAGAAAATTTGTAGGGGGAAAGTTTGTACAAAAATTCTTCCGGCAAATTTGGGAAAATCTGGGCAAAATATTTTTCGCATCCCCAAAAAATTGCCTGCTCCTACACCTATGAACTGTTCACCGTTTCGGGTATTTCACACTGGCCACAGAGCCCATCAGGGTGAAGGCCAATGCGTGACAGATGATGGTTCAATTTGCAGTGACCAGTGCACAAACGGAAAATAATAGGAAAGGGAACGGATCGGTAGAGAACACCGTACCAGGGCAGGAAAGATAGCTTTGAGCATTACCTCGTGTGTCGGTCTGGTGTTGAATGTTCCACTCTTGGAAACAGTGTTGGTATAGAGCAGAGAACATATCAGAAAAGTTTAGTCGAGTAGTTGCATGTTTGTAGTGAACACCTTGGGGTGGAGAGAGTGAAGTTTCGGCAGTGGATAGTTTCGCCAGTTTATCAGCCATTTCGTTTCCTGGGATATTTTGGTGGCCAGGAACCCAAATGAAACGGAACTCGTAGCCCGAGGCTGTAAGTGTCGAACAGAGGAGTGTGATTTTGTTTGGGAAATTATATTTTTTGAGCTGAGGCTCTCTGTGACAATAACGACCTTGACAATTTTTAATGAGTAAACAAGGTGCAATGCGTGGAGAATGGCGAACAGTTCGGAGGTGATGGAGGAAAACATGTTTATTGCAATCGAATATTTTAGGTTTTTATCCGCTATGTATATACCGCAGCCGGTTCGAGAAGAGTTTTTTGTTCCATCTGTGTAGATTTTAACACACTGGTCATATGTATTGTGTAAATGCGACCAGAAGAGTTAACACACTGGTCATATGTATTGTGTAAATGCGACCAGAAGAGAGCGAAGTCTACAAGGGGTTTCTGTAGCGACCAAGGAGGAATATTCGGGATGCGCAAGGGAGCGGCGGCGAAAAGGGAATGATCAACCGCAACCTTTGTAAACATATTATAGGAATAGGAGCAGAAACTAGGCGAACCTGGAAAACGCTCCTGCCAGCAATCCTCAATTAACGACTGAGCGGGATGGTCGCTGAACGTTCAAAGATTGGCTTTGAATTTTAAGCACAAGAATCGATTACTTCTGCACCACTAGCAATTCCACGACTTTTAAACATGAAGGAGCCGCAGGCGCGCCGTGATTACGCGACTTGAGACTAGGAATGCTCGCCACTGCGGGGGGAGTGACGTGGTCAACGAACCATGACACAATTACAATCTTGCCGTAACAATAGGCGATTTGAGATACAAACCAATGTGCACGCTTTATAAGCATATTTCACTCAAATTCTATTTGAATAAGAGCTGATGATGCCAACTTTGTAGGCGAAATGTATACTCTGTAAGATATTAGTGTCTGATTCTGTGCTGAGAAAGGATTTCTTTCCATAGACATGTTTCACTTAAGCTCATGGCAAAGTTTATCAATTTGCGCTAATGAACGAAAACGTTCATCGCTGCTCACATGCTTTGACCGGCCTCATGTTTGCTTCTTCAGTAATGTTTTGATAACTGAACGATAGGATTGATACTGATTTCCTGCAAATTTTTTTACATTGGCATTTCATTACGACATCTCTAAATAATCGCCGTCAACCTTTTACGACCATAGCGGCCACTTTTTTGACCAAACTTTGTAATTCCATAACTCGCCAGTGGCTAGAGCTAGCGAGGTGTTCAAACAATCTACGGATTCGGCAAGACATCTAGTTTCGACTGAAAAAAGAAATTTTCAGTTTTGGGTTTGGGTTTCTCTTGGGGAGGCGTCACAAGTGGGGGAGGTTGGCCTACTTTACCCGGCCTTAGGTGCCAATCCAATGGCCAATTTTTTCGCTCATGTTTTTTTTTGGAAATTAGACTATCATCCGAGTCTTTAGAGCCCTTGATTGGCTTTCTAGCATATCTGGAACCAAAATTATGGATCAAAAACGAAAATTGGTGAAAAAAACAAATTAGTGCAAAAAAATAAAATGCTAAAGTAAGGAAAAAAGCACCCCGAGCCATAGATGGCTATAACTCGCTGTCAGAATGAGCGAGAGAGCTGTTCAAACCCTCTAGACTCGTGAAGACTTGTAGTTTAGACTGCAAAAAACATTTTTAGCTTGAGATCTCGGATTTTTAGTTGATGTTAACATAATGAGAGGATGTTTATGCATATTTGTGTACATTTGGATGATGACGTCATCCCATGAGAGTCGAACAATCCAATTTTGTGGTTCAAAGTTTTTTTGGATTCTAGGCTACAATACGAGTCTTTAGAGGGTTTGATGGACTTTCTAGCATTTTTGGTTCAAAAGTTAAGGCAAAATAAGCAGAAATTAAGTAGAGAAATCCCCTGAAATTACTCAGCTCATTCCCCAATGATTTGGGGTTTTCTGGCCCTAGCTTGGGCACCAGAAACACCAGGAAGTCGATCTAGGGCTCTAAAGCTTCATATTCCAGCCTAGAATACAACCAAACCTTGAGCAACTATTTTGGCTCATTGTCCGGGTAATGACATCATAAAAGAATAACGAAAAAAGCAAAACCTGCCCTTTTTCTGACGACACCCACCGAAAACCCCAAACTCAAATCTCAAATTTTTTTTTTCAGTGCAAACTAGAACACTTCACGAGTCTTTTGAGGGTTCGAAAAGCTCTCTAGCATGTTCTCGCGGCGAGTTATCGCGAGCCGCACCAGCCGCCAGTGGGAGACTCGTGCAGTTTTTGGATTTTTGAGCACAGCGGGGTTTTTGGGCCATAACTTTGGTTCTAGACATGGCTAGAAGGTCAATCAAAAGCTCTGTAGACGCAAATGATTATCTAGCTTCCAAAAAAAGTTTGAACCAAAATTTTGGCTCATTGGATTGGCGTTCAGGGCCAGTCAAAGTTGGTCAAACTTGTGACAACCCAAATAAAATAATTTTTTTTAATCGAAACTAGAAGACTTGCCGCCTCCGTAGAGGATTTGAACAGCTCTCTAACTAAATTGGCTGGCGAGTTATGGCGTTGCAAACTTGGGTAAAAATGTTCTAACGGTGGACGGGAGGGGTTAAATGACAATGGTTTGCAACCCAATTCCTTTTGTTAAGCTCGTTCAAAAATTTTTAGTTGGAAACTACGAGCCTATTATGCGTATTTGCGGGAAAATATGTATAATTATTTTGCACAACCTGCAAATGCTGTTCATGTTGTGAATTGAAAATAAATCTTCAGAATGTCTAGACCTCTGCACAAACATGAGGCCCCAATGGAAGACTTTCTGGCGACGGTTCTGCCCAGGCTCGCAGACACGGTGGGGCATTCGGGAGCAGTTATTCCTAAATATTTTTTATCCCCCCCAAATTTTGCTGTGCTCAGAAAAATTTGTTTTAAACTTATGATAAACATAAAAATCTTTCCTCCATAAAAATGTATTTTTTGAGTTAAAGACGGGGATAGCTACTACACGAAATATTTACATATATAAATGCTTACATCTGTAAAGAAAGTATGCATCCATCACTTCACTTAATTTTTTTTGTTTGATCTATGTAGTGCGACTTACCGGAAACTATAAGTCAACAGGGACGAAAGTTTGACAAAGTATGCCGGGTCCATGTATGCATATGCAAAGAAAGCAGAAAAAATAGGACGAGTAATGATGAGAAATGTGTCGACCAGCAGAAAAGCAATACTTTATTTCTTTTCAACAATGAAAAACAAAATATAATTCAGTATGTGAGTGTTTCATTGTGATTGATATTCAATATGCTTTACGGTTCCTTATATCTAAGCACGAAACTTTATTTACGTTCATTTTAAATTCTGTAAGTAACTTGAGGGGTGGGAAGGGCGGCATTTTTATGGCCGACCGGGGAAGGCACTTATCCTCGCTGCGCCACTGCTTAAGAGTCTTTTTTCAACCACTGTTCTCTGTATTGTAGATACTGTGCGTAATAAACAAGTACAAAGGTCTCACTGAGTAACTGTGTGGTTGTAATTGTTTGTCAATTATTAATGAAAGAGGAAATCTAAACATTGCTGGGTGCACCTTCTCTCAAACCTTTTAGCCCTTTCACCCAGTGACATGCCGGTTCGTACGAACCTATTTTTAGAATTTCAACAACCTCTCCCACCACTTGTTACAAGTATCCATACTTGCTTGTGAGAGCATTTTCTTTAAAGTTCTATCACAGAGACTGAGAAGTTTCGTATAAACATTACCCTAACATTGATTCTGGTAAGCGCTAAAATTCATGTGTCTTAGTGTAAGTTTGCAACGTTTCTCAGGGAAACCTACCTGCGTTTCCTTTCCAGAAGAATCGTGCCTTCAACACAATAAAAAATTTGTTGGTAAAAAATCAATCCTTTTAATTTGTTAAAGATTGAATAAGACAAAATGTTAGGAAACCTTTGTTTAGGTAATATACTTTTTGTAAATATAAGATATTGTTTGGGACATCAACAGCGTTCTTAGTTACTGTGTGAAAAATGGGGGCCCATCTTTAGACCTGCTCCAAACGCTTTGTGATTTCATTACAAGGCGCTGTTTGAATTCCCTGAATGAGCGTATAGTTCAACCAATAAAAATAGCCACTTTCTTGGACTTCAAAATAAACCACTTTTGTGTGACGATTGTCACAGAGAACCTGGGATATTCAAATAAAAAACCTGTTTGCCGCCTCTCCCCAACCCCCATGACTGCCTTCTCAAACGGCTGGTTTGGATCCGCCGCTGACTGGAATGGTGGGCGGAACAAGTCATAGAAGATAACAACGAAATGTTGAAGTATGAAAACAAGAGAAGGAAACTGAAATCAATGACGATTGAACTTTTTCTAAAATAATCTGTTCAAGAATTGAAGTACTGATGTTTTGAAAAGCATTAATTGAAATTGTGACTCGGTGCCAAACAAATGTTAGAGCGAAGCGTCTCCTCGAAGAAACAACGGTTGGACAAATTAGCGGTGACAGCCAACTGTTGCATGGGTGGAATTTGACACCGCGGCGTGCTGTGCTGCAGGAACTCAAAGCACTGAANCCATTGCTGGGTTGATGCGCTGCGCTTTGGCNTTATCGTAACTGCTAGCGGTCGTGGTGTGACATGCAAAAACGAAAGGAAGATTAAATATATTAAGTGATAGACAGCAAGAGCTGAGCTTCCAAACTGCGTCTTGATGCATTTAGCTGGCGAGATCGTGTTGAACACTCCAACGTTTCAAAGGCAGGTTGGTCAGAGAAGTGATAAACCCAGTCGCCAGCAAGTATTGGTGATGCTAATTGTTATGGGCTATACTGCGAGGACCCGAAAGTTCCAGCCGTCGTGGTAAAACGGCCTAGGTCACATACACGGTAAATATTCGTTTGGTACCGAAAGGTCCAGTATAGAGACGCCATGTCGACCAGTTACGTCCGAGATACGCAACTACCGATGACGTCGAATTTGGAAATGTTCCTGACGCGTCGTTCCGCAGAAGGACCCACGTCCCTGTCCAGGGTTGCCAGATCACTTGAAATTTTTTCAAGGACATTTTGTGATTATATTGATGTTTTACTTCATGCCTAATTTGAATACTTTCTAGATATAGTGGTGTAGCACATTTTTTCAAACAAACATTGTTGAATAACAATGAGTAATCAACCACATTTATTGAGAAGGCAAAGTAATTACTACATGCAGCCTACATTGTCCAAGTACATAGTCTATGCAGCACAACAGTAATACAATGGGCGTAGGCCTATGCTATGTGCCTGTCTTCTGCTGAAATGTTGCAGCCTACAGTCTATGGTGGTCAACTGACTATATTGTGCACTTGCAGTTCTTCTCACAGCTTAGCACCTTTTTTGAAAGGTTGCTGTTATTTTTGGCATATTTTTAGAAATCTTTACAGGACATCTCACAGTTCACAACAACAACTTGCTATGACGACACAATTGTTCTTGAATAGTGTACTTTTTACTATACAGCTGTTTAAAATGGAAAAAGTCTACACGTTATTCTGTTCAATTACATTGGTTATCTTGCTTCCTGAATGTTCAATATAGTTCAATAACGAACAATTTCACAACTGTTCAAGAACTTTCAATTACGCCGGAAATCACCCTAAGAACAACAAATGTTTTTCAAGGATCAAGGACATAACCAGTTTTGACAGCAAATTCAAGAAAAGTTCTTGGCGCTCAAGGACGTCTGGCAACCTTATCCCAGTCCCTCGTCATGATTTTCCTCGAGAACAAACCAACTTGGGCAGCCCACATCTCCTCATGGCCCAGGTAACCATTGGCGATTCTAAAGGGGCCTGGGTAGGCCATGCCCCTCCAGATTTTTGCTTGACCCCTTGTTGGCACCTCCATATTTTTTCTTAATTTCCCGTTCAAGTTCCTTTCGTTGACATATACAGTAGATAACTTTCGGCCAGCAATATTTTAAACGATCATTTAGAAACGCTTTAGCCTGCATTCAATATTTCCGAAATGCATGATGAGCTGTGTTGTTTTTGACGGTCGGGTAACTAGAGTTGTGCGTGAAGACACACACCAGTGGTTGCTCGGATCCTGCGTGAAATTTAGTCAGACCGCGGTCGTGGTGTTGAAAAATTCATTTCGAAACTAAGAAACAGTCACAGAAATGGGATGATTGATCTTTCGTGCATTTCAGTGTGAGATGGAACTGGATTGTATTACTTTCAGCAAATTGTTGCTCCAGTAGCAAAAGGTTTGTGAAAGCATTAAAAATTGGTTTCAGTTAATGGGTTAACCCATTAATGCCTACTGCACCCTTTTATTAATGGGTTAATATATCCAAATTAATCCTGGCTGTAGTATTTTGTTCTGCTGCCTTGTGTATATGACTTCGAAACTTATCTTACGTAAGTGGTTCGTGACCACAGTTTTAAACTCTACCCACTCGTGTCCTGCAACCTCATAGAATTTTGAACGGATTTTCTGTAATGATTCAGAAGCAATTCTTTCGCATATTTCAGCTCTTTGCCCCGGAAGTCAAACATTTCTATCAGAAAAACACTTGAAAGAATTCACAAGTCATATTCATTTGGTGAAAATGATTTAAAACCTGAAATACCTTTGGTAAAGAATTTGCTTTGGAAGGGATCGAAGCTGCCTATATCGCTCGAACAATTTTTTTTCTATTTAACTACTTAAAAAGCTGCGTTTGATTGTATTGGTAGCTGTAACTCTGCCCGTAACCAGCGCTTCATGCGAGAGAAGTTTTTCAAAAATGAAATTAGTGAAAACATTTCCCAGAAATTCCATGACCAGTGAAAGATTGGGTGACACTGATCTAATTTCAGTTGAAAGGCACGAGCTGAAAAATAGATTTAGATGATTTCGTTGATGAATTTGACAATCGACATGACAATCGAAGGATTAAGTCACATTGAGGTGATGATGATATAAAATTCCAGACTGGAGTGCAACGACCATCTGCAGCGTGGATAGGGTGAGGACTATTCAAATGTAGTATGCAGTTAACAGCAGCGAGACTTCGGCACAAGCTGCACCTAAAGTAGCAAAGCATGAAGCGCCACAGATAGGTGTGCATCGGCGTTTAGGGCGTGTACCTGATAGTAAGATGTAGCAGCATATTTTGCAGAATATTCCCAACAAAGTCGTTCATTTTAATATTCACATTGAATTTTCCTCTGACTGATCGTCAGAAGCTGATTTTTCAAACCTGCGTTGATTTATGACTGTCTTGTCATAAGCGAAACACGCACTAACTCTAAACCTAAAAAGATTCGGACAAATAGACAATGAGCAATATAATTCCCACACAGATCCCTGCACAGTCTACAAAGGCGTACACCCTTGAGTTTGATATGTTACAAAAAGTTTATTACCTGCGCAAAGAAGATCAATTGGTTTGGCATACTTTTGGCTTGTTAATTTGTCGACGTAATGCAAATACCACGGAANGAATTTGCATGCAACTTTCAAGGAAAATTGNAAATGGGACAAAAAGTAATAATTAGGGTTTGGTGGGAATCTGGGTTATCGTCTGCATCCAGGAACTATCTCACCACTTTTTACAGACCTTTCGTCCACTACGCACGTTTAAGATTTGTGTTCTGCGATAGTTCACTTTACCCAAAACAATTGTCCTTATTTTGTCTGATATGGCGGCTCAACGCATGCGCTGACGACATTGGCTACATTACCAACATCTATAGTGTGATAGAACTGTTGCACGAGCTCAAAACAACAGTTGTTGACACAGAAGCATTCCAGAATTTGAAAATGTCTCAGTAGGGAAAAAGGAAAACTAAACGTTTGCTGGACTTCTATACATAACAAAAAAACGAAAGTTTTCTTGCGCACTTTATGCGCATTCTCAGTTGTGTAGTTCAGCAAGATTCGATCTTGCAAACCGGGGTGCGCGCCGATCAGTCCAGGCGCACACCATGCTCCACTGCTGGTATTGGACAAGACATTAGCGCAGCCTGATTTTGCAGTTGTTATTTGCTCTGATGTAGTGATGAGTGTGTTTTACTCCCTTGGAGCACTGAATTCAGTGCAATGACACATAAAATAAGGAGAGTGTGTGCAGAAGTATATGCATATTGTGTCAACAAACTTCGCCAAAACGTTGGTTTGGAAACATGAATATGACGTCAAATTGTGACGTCACAAACAGCGCACACCAAAAACAAAGGACCACCGTATGCCACTGAATGAAACCCCCCATGAAAAATTTTCTGCTTACTCCCCTATGCACTCGTAATAGTAGTTGCATAACATTGCTATGGTTACACCACAATCACAAAATGTCTATAAGCTACCACAAAAACGGATTAGTAAGTCACAACCAATCCGTTGGCAGATGGCTTATTTTTTATGTGTTTTGTAGCAAGAATATTTTGAAACCAGTTGGTTATCAACAGCCTACTTGTCTCTGTGTCAAGATGGAATTCGTGGTTGGACTTGAAACCATTTCGCTTCCATGTGAGTGAATTGTATTCACTTTCGTGGAGTTGTTTTCGTTCACGTGGGGTCGGCACAATTGTGTACGGGAAATGGTGCTTCGTGTTGCATGTGTAGTGCTGTGGAAGTTGCATGGTTAGCACAGAATATTCGACATAGCAGTAACACGTGTGTGATTGCATCTACAGTGGCGTTTAGGTGTCTCTAGTGAATAATCACGATAGCTCATATTTAACGATATTCACAAGCCTACTGTATGTTGGGCTTGATAGGGCAAATCATAGCAACTTAATCTTCAAAACAACGAATAATCACCATGCAAGATAGACATTTATGATTGGCCCACTGCTTTTTTCTTGGCCCCGCAGTGTCCCCCCAGTTTTCAAATTCTATAATCGCCACTGCAGGTAACCCTCGTCCATCCACGCGAAATCGCCGGCCTCCGCAATGTTGCATTTGTTCGAGAATGCGCGTTTTGTGGTAAGGCTGCCCCATTCTCGTGTCAAGCGAAATTTCTGACTTCACGCCATGTACGCATCCACAGAGTAATATTCTACATACCGTATTTGCGAGATTGTTAGCCGTCCTTGAATGTAAGCCGCACGAAATGCTGCTCAAAGTTAATGCAGGCCGCCCTTGGTTGTAACCCGCACTTGAACATAGGTTACTTAAGCCTCTGAGATACTTTCGCGTATAGCATGCTTCGTGTTTGATTAGCAACCCTGATAATGATGCTTACACCACTACAACTGCCTTCTGTTCATCATAATACCCCCTGTGACGGATGTGCACGTGATACTGAAGAGAATAGAATGCGAAAAGAGTTTGGCAGACAAAATGTTGCCAAGTAAAGACTGGGCGTCATTTATACCTTTCAATAAGGTAAAGAAACAAAATATACAAGCCGCCCTTGATTATGCACGCCACACGAAATGATGAAAAACAATTTGTAAGCCGCGGCTTACAATCGAATAAATACGGTATCAAAAGCGCTGAGAAAACTGATTATTAGGGCTTAGGGTTTGATGTTTAGATAAGTGTGTCGGGCTAGGGTTAGAAAAAGTCCAATATTTTTCAGTGGTTATAGTTATTCCCGTGCTATAGCCTGTTGTATGTATCTGGCATCTAACCAAAAAGTTTTAATTTACACAACACATCAAAACAGTAATCGCCAACTGTTACTCGGACAAGCAAAACAACTGAAACAATAATAGGTCAGAAATTTCGCTTGACACCCGATGCAACCGGATTGTTGTTATAGTCGAATTCGTTTGTGTTGTTCTGCGCTCGTTTGTGACGTGTTTTTGCGCACAGCAGTTTACTGATTGCTCGCTCTATATGTTGAACGCCGCTGGGCCAACCAGTCATTCTAGTTTACTTAGGTTCGGTTCAGTGTGCTTCGCCAGGTCGGCGAATGAAGGTTGCTGCTTTGTTTTCGTCGAAAGAGTTGAGAGACAGAGGTTGCAGTAGCTTTTGATTTATTGTTTCCACTTTTGGAGAGTTTGTGTTTTTGTGTCTGGAGTTAGGGTCTTAGGGTTTAGTTCCATTTAATTTTTAGTATAGATTATTATCGATTCTCAAATATACCCAGCATTACTTCCGCTGGGGTTCGTAGGTGTGACAAACACCTCACAATGGACGGGGATTCGCTAGAATCGACTGATTTGTAGAGAACGTCCACAGAAGGTACTGAGAACGTAAAACCGCGGCCACGCTAAGCTGTGTCGACACAGGTAAGTTGCAGCAAATCGAGCAATACGGCAGAGTTGCTGCCTGTTGTTCTACAAAGTCAAACAGAGCGAAAACGAAATACATCAACCAAAGGAGCAAACTCAACCGGCAACTTACGCATCGATTTCAATTTGCAAAGTTTATTATGCAGTGATGCTGCAGCTGCACATGTCCTGGCATATGTCCATGACACAAATGAACTAATTGAAAAACTCTCAGTTAAGACATGGCACTCAAACTCTATTGTTGTACAGCGCCAAAATACATAACAATAATAAATCTAGTTTCATTACCAAAAAATTAGTTTTGATACATGCATTGTCCGCTGTTAAAAAAGTTTCATTCCAGTTGGTTTTCAAATTGCGAACTTGTGACCTCCCTTTAGTTGACACGATCTACCTATAGTTCGGTAATGATATTTTAGTTCGGTAATGACAGTGTAACATTCATGGTGTATGTTATAATAAAAAAATCCGCGTTTTTAATGTGTTTGAAAATGTAGCAGTATTACTGTAATTTTTCACTATTTCACCTGTAAGTTTTTACGTACCTTTTGCAAGATTGAAAATGCGTACTTGCCGCGAAATCGACTTCCTGTAGTAAAATGCTTTCGAAGCAGATTCGACTGTTCTGATTTTAACTTTGTGGTACTTCAAAAACTTAAATCTATCAGCAATTAATCATACAGCATAATATCTCAAGCTGTTTATTTAACAGTTCTCTACTATTTTATAAACAGGAAAGTGCTGCCTTCTAGGAAACTATTTATAACTGAAGTGGAATAATAACTGATTTGCACAGACAGTTATCAACAACAAGAAAGCGTGCAGCAACGAAGCAAACAACAAAGCATGCATCACACAAATAAGCGTGCTCATGCTTGTGATTTAAGTCTGAGCATTTTCCAGACTGTTTTGTATTGGGGTCCTAATAAATGTTGCTTAAATTCAAGTATAACCTGTAACAAAGAGGCACGTAATTTGATTTGCTCTTTCATACTTTGCACCTGAATGTGTTTAGTTCTGTAAATGTTGAATTTATTGACACAACTATCTGAAACTGTCTATGGAAAGAGATCCTTCTCAGCAAAGAATCAGACACTAAGATCTAACAAAGTATGTATTTCGCTTACGAAGTAGGCATCAGGGGCAGCTCGTCTAGACGGGTTGCCGGGCTGCAGCCCTCCCTGAAAAATCTAAGGCAAAAGATTTCGCCACACTCGCCTTAAGTTTGGATTTAGTTGCGAAAATTTCACAGCACAATCATTTTCGGTACTTCCGACATCATTTTGGCTCAACGTTTCCTAGGAATCCAAAAAAACAATGTTCCTCTCATTTCCAACGATGCCGCTTATGCGATGACGTTTTCAACATACTTGCCGATGAATTTGGCGATTTCGGGTCTGTCTTCGGCACAGCCTTAAAAGAAAGAAACCAAACAATTGGCTACAAAAAACATGGTGGTGTATCCGCCTATTGCAAAGCGTTTTTGATAATTTGACGATGAATTTTTAAAGAAAAAACGGAGGAAATATGATTTGCACTGTTTTTTACTACCTGATTTTCTTGGATATTGAATTTTATAATTAAGTTTAACAATGCTTTTACTAGTACTTTGGCGATATTGGCGGCATCAGATTCAAA
>JGI24021J15306_10008658_pt1 | contig 12529 bp, 11 predicted proteins | sample Ectturendosymbi1_FD_15306 | JGI IMG/M metagenome (IMG submission 15306) | reverse complement strand
CCCGGAAAAGTCAATGTGCCAAATATAATTCGATCAAAAGTCTGGAAACCAGAATTGACACAAATGCAACGTGAACAAAATGGCTGTGAGAAATTTTAATTACTATTTTTAGAAAACAGCAAGGGAAGTAGTCAACACAAAGATTCAGGAATTTGTTAACAGAACCAGGAATTTATTAACAAAAAAATTCAGGAATTTATCAAGTAAAAACTACAGCTGTGAATGTATTTTTTGTGAAGAAAAACAGAAAGTAGGTCTATTCGTGTACCACCTTGAAGGCCTTCGCGTACCACAGTTTGAGAACCACTGCTCTAAAGCCTATAGAAAACGTAGAGCTTTTATTGAATTTTCAAATTCAATGTGCCAACAACATATGTCTTTTTGTACAAGTTAAAATCAATATACCTTCTGTGTGAATCGTAACAAAATCAATATGTAAAACATGAAGCTTCTGCCTGCCATTTGAAATTGTTTGGCATGCTACGTGTGGCAAGCGTGCCATAAGTTGCCAACCCCTGATGCAAACCAAAGATAAGCATACAAATAATCTTTTTGTATAATTTTGCCAGAGGATGCAGGATGCTCATACTGAACCTTCTGTGATTGTCAAAGCCACAAATAATTCTGTTTTTTTTTTGTTAAAATGATGAAGATTGCTGGTGGTATATTTGAGTAGAACACACTGTCAGTTTAAGTAGCAGTGAACTGAACTGGACTTAATGCAAAGGGTTTGGAAAACTGCTCTTAGTTTAATAGTAGTGGTAATGGATGCCTCAGCAAAAGTCATCATTCCTTATGTTTGGTCGGTTTTACAATTGTATTACTATAACGGCAACTGATTTTTGACATAAAAACTTGAATCTTTAGCTTTACTTTGACTTGTCAATTTCCTGCTTTCACAACTGAAATTCTGAATACAAAGCACATATTGCAAACCAAACCAACAGGTTAAAAAACTTTGTTCTGTTGAAATGGAACAAGAACCAAAATGTGAAACAACCAATGAAACTGTAGCAGGTAACAAATCATAGACAAAATTCATTCCAAAAACCATGAAAGAAAATTATCCAGGGTCAATAAATATCCTTTAACATCTTCGGTGACAATGCGCGATATATTCTTACTTTGAAAACACACATTGAGCTGCTATTTTCACACCACTCTGCAACTCCATAACTCACCAGGAGATAGTGCTAGTGAGCTCTCCAAACCCTCAAAATATTATATAATTGATTTGTTGTTTTTAGGCCATAACTGTTGAACCAGATACACTAGAACAGCTTTTCTTAAAAGCGTATATGGACCTGATTCAGGTCCTTAGAATTGGAAATCAGGTCTCTAGAATCAGGGAAAATTATCATCGGGTCCCTAGAATCAGAGAAATCGGGTCCCTACAAGTCCATACTGGGTACCTAACATTTTCCTTAAAAAAAACTGCACTAGAACGACGATTTTTTTCAACGCTATCCAGAAGACTTGCCGCATCTTTTGAGGGTTTGAACAACTCTCCAGCGTAATTGGTGGTCAAGTTATAAAGTTGTAAAGTGATGGTAAAAAGTGGCTCATGCAGGTCTTGAAAGTAAAAAGAATCTGGTGTCAAACGTCTTAAGTCACTGAGAACCTTCCGCATTGTTACACTGTACATTATTGTCTAATTAAAGTCTTTGTCTCTAGGAGTCTCTTTGTACTGATCCAGAAGTTACTAGGGGGTTTCTCAGCAGGCTGCAATTAAAGAGTCATCTCAATCAATTTCCACAATGCATTTGATGTCATTTCATGACATTATGAAAAATGTATCTTTCAATTTGACAGTCATCAATTTCAAAGGTAAAAGTTGTCATTTCCTAGTAAGCTTCTTGAATAGTGTAATGACTGCTTTCCACCTGAATCATATCACCCAGTGCCCAGTACTGTTTCTCTATTCCCACATGTTGATTGGCTAAATTGGGAGCATTTGCAGCCTTTTTGGGCATGCCACACCAGGACGCCACCATCATGGAAACTTTTAAGAATATTTTTGTTGATGGTGAAGTTTTGAATAACAGAAAGCAGCTTTCAACCAGCTGCCTTATCTCATTACAACTGGCTGTGGATGTTGACCAATGGAGCTAAAAAAACTCTTTGTTTACATGTTTTTGGTTGTCACTGCTTATACTCTGGCAAACAACTTATCAGCAGCAGTGCAAGTTGCTGTCATTTTCATAGTACAATTCAGTGGAAGATGAACCATGTGCCTTGCATACTTGTGGGATATCACCTTTTTGCATTTTTCTTGCAGCAGTCATGTATCTTGCAGCATCTGTTAACAATAAACAGAAGTTTTCTTGTGTAGCACCAAGACTGCAAACCACTTTGTTAATTTCTTGAATCAATTTCGCTGTTTGCGGATAGTGGAAGACTCTTATTCATTAAATTCAAAATATGTCAGTGGCTGTCAATTTACCAACTAAAAGATTAAAAACTATGACATTATGTTGTTATTCACAACCATAAACAGTTCTTGGTCCTTAAAATATTCTTGCAATTCTAATGCTTCTTCAGCTAGCTTCTCAACTTTCAGTTACATGTAGTTTCAGAAGGCAGTTGGTCACCTTGAGCTCTTGAAATGAAGATTTCAGATGGTTGTTCTTTAACACCTTCCCTACCAGTTCGTGAAGTGGCATACAAAACATTCCATGCTGGTATGATTTTTGGCAGTTGTCTTCAAAATGTTTGGACATTCACAGGTCAGCCTTTTCAAAGTTGCCAACATGCGAAAATTCACACTACATTTGTCTGGAATGCATGCGAGCGGAAGAGTCGGTCTAACGCTCATCGCAGATCAATCGTCGGCTTGTTGATTTGTTCATACCTTGCAGCCTACAGTGCTTCAAATATATATTCATAGAAGCTTTAAATATAACGTACTTTCCAACTACGCTATATTCCTTGCAATTCATGATGTATACAAAAACCACGTCTAACAACGACCTCAATCGAGCTGCGTTTTCCTGAGATTTTTTTCTGAAATGTGTAGCCTTCCAAATGCTTCAATTTCGCCAAATTTCATGCACAAAGAAGCATCAAGGTGAAAAACTAAAAAGATTGATGCAATGCTCATTGCTTGGAAAACTTTTCAACCAATCCACACCAGGGTTGATGCTGCATTTACTGCAATTGTTGTTCCTTTCGAAAATCAAACCTACCAATGTTCTCAATGGAACTGTCTTTTTGTGAGATCTTTTTTCTTTTGAATTTATAGTGTACCAACCATTGCAACGTTGCCAAATTTAACTCTTTGGCGTCTGGCTGGTTTCGGGGATTTTTGGAAGAAAAATGCCTAAACGCACGTGGCTTTGCGCGGGAATTTCTCCGGTCCGGTACGTTGTACAGACCGGTAAAAGTCTCCAAAGATGTGGCAAGCCTTCTAGTCTGCACTCGAAAAAAAATTTTTTGCTTGGGGATGCGGGTTTTTTGTGAGTGACGTCATAAGTGGAGGACTTTTAGGCCACCTTGGCCCACTTTGCCTGGTTGTGGGCGCCAACCGTTAGGTGGTAGTATTTCGCTGAAGTTTTTGCTGGAAACTAGGCTACAATCTGAGTCTTTTGATACTTTGGATGACCCGCTGGGGTTTCAGGTTTAAAAATTATGATGTAAGTTAGTAAAAACATTTGACTAAGTAGCTAATTAATTAATTTATTTATTTGAGATCATAACTTTTGGACCAGAAACGCTAGAAAGTCGATCAAAGGCTCAAAAGACTCGGATTCGGGCCTAGTTTCCAATGAAAACTTCAGCGAAACACTTTGGCCTAGCGCTTGGGCCCTAGCCCAGGCAACATGAGCCAAAATGACCCCAAAAGTACTTCACTTATGATGTCAGTCACAAAAAATCTGCACTCCCAACCAAAATATTTTTTTGAGTACAATGTACTAGACTGGCCAATCCGTTTCAGCCCTTGAACAACTCTCTGGCGCAATCGGCGGAGGAGATAGGACATTGGTAAGGCAAACAAAAACTGCTGTTTTTTAGGCCGAAATCAAAAGTGTTCATTTGCAAACAAGCACCAAGTTGAAAAAATAAAAACATTGTTGCAATATTCCTTGCTTGGAAAAATATAAAGTCATTAATGCCTTGATTGATGTTGTAATTAACTGCGATTTTTGTTCCTTTCGAAAATCAAACCTACCAATGTTCTCAATGGCGATGCCTTTTCATAAGATGTTTTTTCTTTCAAATTTGAAGCCTACCACCTGCCTGAATGTTGCCAAATTTCATTTGCAAACAAGCACCAAGCTGAAAAAAGAAAAACATTGTTGCAATGTTGATTGCTTGAAAAGTTTTAAACTCATCAATGCCTTAGTTGATGCTGTGTTAGGTGGCTGTACTGCAATTTGTTTCATTGCAAAAATCAAACCTACCTATGTTCTCTATGGAACTGTCTTCTTGTGAGATATTTTTCTTTTGCATTTGTAGCCACCAACAACTTCAATATTACCGTATTTCATGTGCAAATAAGGACAAGGTTGAAAAAATGAAAAGATAAGAGCAATGTTCATTGCTTTAAGTTTTAAACCCATCATCGCCTTGGTTGATGCTGTATTTGCTGCAATTTTCATTCCTGTTGAAAATCAAACCTGCCAATGTTCTCAATGCAGGTGCCTGTTTTGAGATATTTTCTCTATTGAATTTGTAATCTATCAACCGCTTCAATATTGCAGAATTTCATGTGCAAACAAGGTCAAAGTTAACAAAATAAAAACATTAGTGCATTGTCTTTTCTTGGAAAGATATAAACCTCTCAATCCCTAGGGTTGATGCTGTAATTGCCATATTTTACAGGCCATATATTGCACCAGATTATAAGGTGCACCTTCAATTTTTGAATGCTAGCTGTTCTTTCTTAATTAAGGTGCACCGGATTATGAGGCACAAAATGGCAGATTGCATTTAAGGGAGTCTAATCTGTCATGTGAGCCTAATCTGGCAGACACGAATAGAATGAACTAAAAGCTGTGTGCGTGTTTCATTTGGTGTGTGCCAAAGCAGTCAGGAGCCTCATGGAATAATACGATCTGTGCTTCAACATTGAGGCATGTGCTAGTCACGGAACCACATGTGTTGCCCATTTCAATTGTTGTTGGTTTATTACGTTACACAATGGTGTGTTTACAAAAAAGTCACAACTAGCAATTGAATAAATATATAGCACCATTTACCACATAAAAGTGGTCCTAGGTGAGAAAATACAACCAGAATCATACATAAAGAGCATGGTATTATTATTGATTATTGAAAAATTTAAAAGATTTTAAGTTTGCCCTATGGTCCAAAAGATGCTGTACTGAAAAAATTGTTCCATGCAGAAATCAAACCTACCAATGTTCTCAACAGAGCTGCTTTTTCCTGAGATATTTTTCTTGATAATTTCTAGTATAGCCATATTCTCAATGATGCAGTGTTTCATCTGTAACCAAAGATGAAATTGCAAAAAAAAAATTTATAGATCAAAGCTTGTTGCCTTCAATTTTATAAACTTACCCATGGTATCAACCTGCTCAACTGTTGTGGGAAAACTTTCACTATTGGACTTCATGACCAAAGTGGCCAATAAAAGTAACCATGACCAAAACGACCAAAATTTTCACCGTTGATAACCTTGGCCAAAATGGCCAAGAAAAATTGTCAGATGTCCATATAAAAGATTAGAACTAAGCTTTTCTATGATGTCTGACAATTTTTCTTGGCTGTTTTGGCCAAGGCTCCAGCATCCTGCTCTGCCACAACACGTGTTCGCGTTCACTGGAAGCAATCTCTGGCAACCTGCTGTGCAAAGAGGAGTTCATATTCTGGAGGGTAACGGTTGGCATAGGATTGGAAGTACAAATATTTTCCTACAGTGGTAGGCCACTTATGGCTAGAAAGTGCAAATAAATTCTTACCTCAGCAGGGAAAGTGTTGATTTGTGCAATGGTATGTGAGCACAAATAAATATTTTAGGAGCTTTTCCTACAAAGTGTAGAATTTTGAAAAATGTCTGGCTTCTTGCAGTTTCCTAAAAGAAACCTCTTTGATGTGTACCACTGCAGTGATGTGAATCCACTATAAAACTTCTGTCACTTTTCACTATACAGTCATAGGATGCACAAAATAATCCACCAGTAATTGTTGTGGTGAACTCAGAAGAAGCATAAACTTGGAACAAACTTGAAAATATTGCGGAATTGAAATACTATGTGTAAGAGATTGAGCATTTACCAAACCAAGAAATACTGTCAGACCACATTTCTTGCTTTACCACACCTAGCTTACTGCTACTTAATATTCAATTGTCCAGTAGTGGACAAAACAACATGTTACAAATTGCATAGCAGTATCTGTTGTTGCTGGTATAATAAAATATTGACAAAAATATGCTGTAAGATTTTTTTTGCATCATGATAATATTTAACCTACTAACTTTGCAGCTGTGCATTGCATCAGTGTGAAATTTAGGTTATGGATGTTTCATTAACTCTGAAAAAGGACGGCAATTTTTACTATTGGCTTTTGGTGGCCCGAATTGTTATGATAGCGCATATTCACATGTTTGGAATGCTATAGGTGTTTTCATGCCAACACGATTTTTCCAGTCTAGTGATTCACATGTATATGTTATGCAACTCATTTTGCTCTGCTGCATTTCTCGTCATCATGTGTGTTTTTTAATATTGTGATTGAACCTTATGGTTTGAATGATTTTTGAGCTTTTAATAGAGAACAAATTGTTTCAGCTGCTCAGTAGTATGTGTTCATGATATTATTCTGTTGCTGCTGTGTTGAGCTTTCCTGCCATGGAGGATGAAGTACATGCAGGTGTCATAACTTACAACAAAGGCTCAAAGGTTTTATGTTTTATATGCCTGTGTTTGATGGTGCCTGTCTAACATTGCAATTTATTTGTGTTTTTTTGGATTGAAGTATACTGAATATCTCATACAAGTACTGTACAAGAGATTTTGGAACGTGTGAATGTTTGCTTTTGTGGCAAGAGTGTGGTTGATATGTTCTGAAATTAAACCAGCTAAGAGCTGATGTATAGCAGGAATATAGAACTTCAACTGTTATAGCAAGGCATTTTATTCAAGTTTGCTTGTCTTGTTCATGTTGATGCATATGGCAGTCGCATTTGTCGGTGGAACTGCAATCATGAATAACTGGAATAGTTCGTTTTGAAAAAGGATTGTTAAGTGTGAGTTGGCCGTTTGTGCAAAGCGCAGCCAATTGAGACTAACTGTATGAAAGGTAATCTTCAAAATCACTTTTTTGAGAAACAAATGTAGTGTTGAAAATAATTAGGTTTGAGGCTGGGTTGGTTAAGCCCATTTTGTTTATAGCGCAGTCCATTCAGCACTGTTGTTCTGCATCTTCATGTGCCCTTAGTTATACAAGGTCTCTGCAAACTTTTCAAACATTGCGTTGTTGGTAATTTTATCAAACTTCTATGATTTTCAAGTTTTTGTGCATTTTATGCTTTTCAGAAATACGCCAAACGCCATGCAGCATTATACAAACATTCAACTCAAGGCCTTTGCAGGATTGAGATTTTTGATTCCAAGGAACACTTTGAAAGACGCCATACTGGAAAGTCACCGAAAAAAGTACGTACAGTGAATATAAGGGATAGTTCTACGAATGTTTGCAAAACTGAACAGATAACTTCCAAACAATATCCTTGCAGCTTATTATACATATAAGCTCTCAATATCTGTGTTGTTGTCACATTGCAATGCAAAATATATAGCTTTCCTGAATGTTCGCTTTTTGTTATTTTTTGTCTGGAGATTTGTTGCCTTTCAACATCTCTGACGATTGTCAAGTGCACACACTGTGCTGTGTTTGGTATGTTTTGAATTTTAACTTTGATGTGTCTGCTTGACTGTTGTTTGTTGCAGATTGCCATCAGTTTAGAAAAATGTATCGCTCTGAAAAAAGAGACAAGCAAAGAAGGCAAAAAGAATGAACATTTTCTTGAACTGTGCTTTGAAGAAGATAAGCCACATGTAAGATATCTTTTCTTTTTTAAATGTTACCCTTCAAGACTGGCAAATTTTTGAGAACTTGCTGAAGAATGTTGCTTTTTTATGAAAACTATTTTAACAAAACCTACCAATCAAGGTTATTTTTACAGCAAATGTGCCGATTTGATTCAGTGGTGTAAATTTTTCTGGTGGTGCGTAATATTTTTTTATGAAAGTACCTAACTGGTTGGAAATTGAAAGCACGTGTCAAAGTAGGGCGGGAAGAAATTATAGCTAAATTATTGCGTGGTTGATACCTATCGATCTGCTGCTGCAATGATGAATGGTGTCGTAAATATATGCTGCGAAGTTCTAAAATACATGGGTGTCTCTAGGACAGGGGTTCCCAAACTGGGGTGCATGTATCCCTAAGGGTATATTTGAAGGGATACAATTGAGTTTAGCAATAGAAGGGAAAAAATACGTTTATATATTATTGATTTCGAATTATTAATACATATATCAGTGAATATTATTTTCAAAAATCATTATGTGCTTATTGGTGAACATATTTTTTTATTTTCCTTATAGCCTTTTTGTCATAAAAAATTTTAGAGGTACATGCTCATCTCTCAAAATGCTGAAGGGGTACATTGACGGAGAAAGTTGGGAACCCTTGCTCTCGGACAACACTTCAATAAATATGAATTTATTCTCCCTGTTTTATAACCTGGGAAAATATTGAACTCACTAGCGTAGCCAGCCCAAAACGTTTGGGGGGCCAAATAGTTATACTTTAAGTGAGCAAAGCAACAGTATTTGGTTTGGGACACTGCCTCTCAAAGCATAAAACAACAAGATATACTAGAAATGTAGGGGGGTGTGCCCCCCTGGCTATGCCTATGATTGAACCGACTGCTTTTTTAAGATTGTGACTTACTGCCTGAGAGCAAAGTATAACTTCGATCAGATACAATCACTGTTTTCGATAAGAGGCTATTTTGTGGAAAAAAAACAGCTTAAGTATTCCTGATTTTTCTGATCACCATTGTCACACTATAGTTTGTTCAAACGTGTTTTGAAATGTTAACCTCTGCTCTCTTCCACAGACACTTTCAACCGCAGACGAAACCGAACTGCTCAGATGGCAACATGCGTTAAGTTCAGTATTGTTCGGAAGGGAAGATTCCCTGGATTCGCCACTGCTTAAAGACGGTAAGTGATTTTGCTGATTTCAACGTTGGTAATCCGCGTACGCAATGAGTTTTTATGCTGCTCCATTTCTCTCTCGTACATATATCACGAAGATTTAATAATTTTTTTTAAAAAACTTGCACGATCAACGAGCAAGAGTACAAATGTTTTATAAAACTTTGTGAAAAAGTGAATTCGCACCAGTGAAGGCATACATTTCCAGCTAAATTTGTGCAAAACAACTTTTGCAATGCCAGAAAATACGAGCATAACTGAAAAAATCCGATTTTGTTAAAAACCTTGTAAATCGCAGCAGCCTTTTGAGCAAGTGTTAGGCACCTCGGGTGGAAGCCATTTTACTGCAGCAATTAATTACCGATCTTCTCCGATCACCTCACACACCACTTCTTTGCTCAAATTAGGCGTTCCTATGTGCTTTGTTCACCATCGAGATCAAGCTCCGAGTCGACCCCATTATAAAATTATGCTGTAGCATCAAAGGAATGTGTGTGGTATTTGTGATCTGCTACGCTCCATTAAAACCGATTTGCATCGATTCATTTCTCCCCAGCGACCCACGCAACTGATTAAAGTGTTTTTTACCATTTTGATTGCCTTCAAAGCATGACAGTCATCGACGTGATAATGCCGCCAATATTGGGATGAGCTGTTCAGAAAAGTTCTTGCTTGCTGTGTAATAAAGTTAGACCGAGACGATGAAACCGGTGATAACAAGATTGCAAGCCATTTTATTTTTGTCTTGAACTAATTCGGTACCGGACAGGTTGGAAGAAATGCATCGATGTCTTCGTGACGACTCTGCTTTCTCCTGTTTTCCAGTTTACTTTGATGTTACGATTCAAACAAACGACGTCGCGAGACGGCTCAATCTCGAGGGCGCCTACCTCCTCAACGTATCCTTGGAAAACATCGAGCTCGTGGACAAAGATACCAAGGAGTCCATAGTTGTTTGGCCGCTGCACCTCTTACGCAAGTACGTGGTGAATCCATTCGCGCGGCTGTTACTTTTCAGCGATTGTTGCGGGAGAAAGCTGACTGTGGTGCGTGCTGCTGCAAGCGGCGCGTGCCTGACTCAACCGGCGTTCATGCGCGACGTCGGAAGCGGCAGCTCCTCAGGTTGTTGCCACGCTGAACGTATTTGTAGCCGGGGCGCTGTTCGTCACCTGCTGACGCACGCGGCTGTGCGCAATCACCGACCAAGCATCGCGCCCTCAACCACACGGCGCAGTCTCTATCGAAGAGCTTGTGTTTACACTGCGCCGGTTGCTGCCGAAAATAGCAGTTGCGCACTTCGCTGCCGTTACGCGCAATTTTCAAAAACCAAATATTTGTTCAGGTTTCGGCAGAATCTGAAACTAGCACTGAGCCTACAGAGCTTTTGTGTGCTTGTCTCGAACAAGATTGATTTCAACGCAGTCGTTTTTTTTTTTCTTGCGTCGTGATCTCGCGTTGTTAGGCGAGTTAAGTTGTCGCGAGCCAGGGGGCGAAAGTTAGCTGAATTGAAAGGGGCCCAGCCGGCCCACTTGCCACTGTAGGGGGCCCACTAGCGAACACCCAGAAAAAAACTTGAGAAATTATGGAAAACTGGATGCGGATGGCTATAGTAAAACTCTAGATCACCTGAAAATACTCTAAAAAAACGCAAAAAGGCAATTTTGAAAGGCAAAACAATACTAAAATCGAAATACAAGCTGAGTGCGGTCCGGTCTTTACATTTCGCTTGTCAAGGGGGGCACTTCGCCCCTCTGACCTCCGTCAGTTACGCCGCGGGTCGCGAGTCGTTCTGCTTGGAAAAAGCTGTAGTGAAAAAGCCCAGCCAACTTAACCGGTTCGTCTTTAAAGAAATTCTCACCGATGTCGCTGAGCTGGCGTCGTTTTTGTCACGTGCGCAAGAAGTTGCGCAGAAACGTGCGCGCATGTGCCCCAAAATTCCATGACTATAACGAGGGAAGTGGAACCTGGATGGCTCAAGCCGTTCTGTGCTGCTTCACAAGCATGCTAAGTTTGACGCAAGTGACTGACGCCAGTTGCTTTAACCAAAACGACGCGTCATACCAAATAACCCACGTGCTTCGTTGACGTGGAAGTGTTGATGCTTAAAAATTCCAAATTAGTCAGTCTTTTATGGAAAAAGGAGAATTTGAGTCACGCATTAAACCAACAATTGGTAGTAACTGACCAATGCTTGCCTTTGAAAAATATTTCCCCGCACTATTGACTTCTTTTGCTAAAAGCAGGCGGAAGCTCCCTTGCCCAGGTGCTACCCGGTTATTTCCTTGTTTTATTCTGATGGGGAGTTTATATTTGAATCTCTCGCGTGGAAAAGTTAACCCTGCTTCTTTGTCTTGGAGCAGTTTTTTTTAAGGAAAATGTTAGGAACCTGGTATGGATCTGCAGAGACCCGATTTCTCTGATTTTAGGGACCCGATGATAACATTCTCTGATTCTAGGGACCCGAATCGGATCCCTAAAACGCCCTAAAAAAAACCTGTCTTGGAGTGATCTTTTTATTTCTATAATCATCGCACAAGGCAAAATATCGCTACTTCAGCGTCTCTACTTCGAGAAGAAACCTTAGCAACCTCTTGAAAGTCTCAACAAAACTTCCGCTTCCGCTGCGATTCATCTTTCAAGCGGTTGCCTCCGACCTGATCAAGCGTCGTCTTCGGGACGCAGTGCTGGGCGTTGCGCGGGTTCTAAAGGCGGAAGTGTAGGTCAAGCTGTTGTCTATAAAAGTGGGAAGCGGGGTCGTTCTGGATGCCCGCAACAAGCGCACTGCTGCTGGTTTCACGCGCTTACTTAGTTTCTGCTTTCCCAGCAGCGTGCGGGTTCAGCCGAAGTCGGCTCTTCACACACCGCTCGACGCCATTGTTCGTGTGTCGCGGAAGAAACGGCGCGCACCGCATCGAGATCAGTGCGGGCAGCGTTTTCTGCCGATGCAGAAGCAGTAGCGTAGCCCGCCCAAAAGTTTGGGAGATCCCAAATGTTTTGACTAAAGCGAGCAACAGTATTTTACTTGGGACACCGCCACGATACGCCAAAAGTTTGGTGGGGCATGACCCCTTTGGCACCGCTGACTAACTTGTGCCTATGTTCAGAAGCTCAGCAAGAACTGTTCGACGAGCTCTCACACGCGTTGCTCGTTTTTCAGGTACGGCAGAGACAAGCGCGAGTTTTCCTTGGAAGCAGGACGACGATGTCCCACCGGCGAAGGTACTGTTTTTTCTTGGTCGGCACAAGCAAGCTGTTTGTTGCCCAACTAGGCCGCTTTGCTGCTTCTCGGTCTGTTCTGCTTGTGGCGGGCGCACTGGGCCACTACGCGTGTTGTGTTAGAT
>JGI24021J15306_10008657_pt1 | contig 12529 bp, 6 predicted proteins | sample Ectturendosymbi1_FD_15306 | JGI IMG/M metagenome (IMG submission 15306) | reverse complement strand
CATTGTGTTTTCATTTGCTCTAATTTTCGCTAATGGTTGGTTTACTGCATGCGATGGCTTTTATGGTGCTTCTGCTTATTGGCTGAGTCACATGAAACAATAAACCATTACCATTAGAAAGTTGATTTTGTCTTTGATTTTGGCAGACTGTAACATCGTTACCTTTGACCGATATACGCTCATTTAGGTTTATTTAATAACGTATTTATTAAAACATGCCCCTTGCTGTGTAACGCAATGCCAACTGCACGATGCGATAGTCCAGTGCGTACTTTCTTTGCTGAATGCCAGAGTTTTTCAATAAATTTTAACTGAATCAGCAAGACAGTTGTACAATAATCTTTTATTTATTCAAATCGACTGACTTCTACAACATATCAATACAAGGGCGTGTATATCTGAACTGAGAATGAAATGATGTGGATGTGGACGCTTTTGCTGGGTTTAAAGCTTGAGAAATCTCTACGTTGCTTCTTTCAAAACGCTACACTAACATGAGCGATTGGCTTGACTGCATGCGCAGATATAGTAGGCAAATTAACTTAACGTTGAATAAAAACAAACTGAGGTGGCTTAATTTGTCCTTCTGAGGAACGATGTAAGATGTTTTCAGCCAGGTACAAGTTGAAGGAAAATTTATTGCTTACCTGCACTGAAACGATTATCACTGAACAAAGAACGAAAGGTTATAATCACCTGATAGAAAACTTCACTCACTGATGCAAGGTGCACTCATAAACACTTCAGCTTTTCATAGTTATTTAATCCACTTGCAACAGCTGTAAGGACTTTATAGCCATGAAACTGTCCGGCATTGAGCAATTGACTGGGTAGGCATGCACTGTAGTTTGAAGTTTCGGACACAGCATTTTGCACAGACAAATATGTCTAGATTCAGCAGCCGTGTGCACATCTGCAACATAGTGATACAGTAAATGCGCTCCTCGTTAAGAAGTAATCCTGCTGGGTAAGAAATAGATTTCAGTTTTTAAGGCAACTTTCTGGATGGAAGATGACCGTTTACTTCTTATTTTTTTGTTAGTTTAATAAAAACTATATAGAAATTTTCGTTCAGAGGTTTTGCTACGATTATTAAAATAAGCTATTACTATAAGCAGAAAGCAGAAACTAGCAAATATTTATAAGCTATAAGCAGAAATTAGCAAATATTTATAAGCTATAAGCAGAAACTAGCAAATATTTTATGATCTGGCTGTCCTACAGAAAGTACTCCCCGTAATGCAGCCAGGTGAATAGGACTAGCAGGTTAAAATGTAACGAAAATAGTTCCAAATAAGTCCTGAAAGTGTTTGCTATGAACAGAGGTGCAAAGTTGAGTTCTACTCAAAGTTTTGATCCACTGTATTGCTAGACGTCCTTCAAAAGAATCTAATACTTGTACAGCAACAGGAATTTTTACTTCACACATTTTACCACATCGCTAAATGATGATGGGTAAGCTTGTTCGATAGGTTGCTAAAATAATAATTAAAGAATGAACATACCGAATTATCGGCCAAACCGCATTAAATTCACCAGACTTAGTGATCTCCTGTTTAAAAATGCGGGCAGCAAATTAAGGTTTGCGTCGATTATTGTTAATATATATTTTTCTTCCCCACTCCAAAAACATCACAATTTCTTACTGTATATTACAAAAAAATGATAACTAAGTGTTGCCAGTGCTGGTGCTGAAGTGTGTCATGAATGACTTTACCTGGCAAGACACCGCGATTTACGGAGTTATAGTCATCGTTCATCCAGATAGGAAATGATAACCATCAGATAAAGCTCTTGTCAGATAAACACATATTATAGGCTAGGGATAATATTTCTTTACCAATGGGCAAAATTTCGTGATTTTCAATTTGCATCAAATGTTAAATGATGCTGAAGGCAAAACGGACTGATGCAACATTCCTGCCGGTCACCAGCTCAAGTTGATCAGTCATACCAAAAAGCGATATACGTCACTCTAGAGCAGGAGTCTCCAAACTTTCTTGTCGGACGACCATATAAGCTACTAAATAACAGTCCGAGGGACGGGCATCATACATAATGTGATTGTTTGGGGATATGTTACATTCTACGAAATCGACAAATGTTTCGCAAAAATTTTGATTACTGACAAAATGTCTTCATGGGCCGGATAAAATGGCTTCGCGGGCCGGAATTGGCCAGCGGGCCGTACTTTGAAGAACCACGTGGCACCCCATGGGTTCGAAAATGGCATGAAGGCGATTAGGTTTAAGTGAAATTTTTTCTCCCTTGAACCCCAATCTTTAATTATTGAGTTCAACGAAACGACTCCAAACCAGCAGTTTTTCGCGTTATTAAATTCTTAAGGCCAATCTACAATGAGGACGTGCCAGGAGTTGCCAGGCGTAATCCTTTGTTTTGTTGCGTCGGGTAATTCTGCGCTCGTGTACGGCTCGGCACGGCAACTCCTGGGCGCAATAAAACAAACAAAGAATCGTGCGCGGCTACTCCTGGCAACTTCTCAGTGTAGATTGGCCTTTATGTATGTTTTAGTCACTATAGCTGTCTGCTGTTTTGTGTAATGAAGAAGTTGATGTAAAAATCACAGCAATAATTTGAAAATGTTATGACACAGTACTAGATTGAATTAAAAACTTTGGCATACCCATTCAAGATAGACATCCTAGCTATAGAGAGAATCAAGAAGCTACTTGGTTGCTGGATATACGCAACTACGAAAAGGTTTAAGCAAAATTAATCAAAAGCCTTAAAAATGGTTCCTAAAATGCAAACACTCCCAAAAGTTTCCAGATTTTAAAACTTAGTCCTAAAATGGTGTTGTTTGTTCACCCTGCCTTTTTCCCTTGAATAAGAAATTATGGTCACCAATCAACAAAGCTGAAGGCTGATTAAAGACCTAGAAAACAGCAAAGTGGGTGTGTTTTAATTAGCAAAACAACTTAGTAGTACCTGTTCTTTGCCTACCTTTCTTCTGCATTTTGTCTCATGTAACCTCCCCAAATTAAACAGGCCACTTTTGGGAAGAAGTACTGGACCTTAATAGCATCTGCTCGTCTTGAGTGATTTTGCTTTAAGCCGCCACCTCTCAGACTTCACCAACGGCGACATCAATCTGCAAACGTTTCATCACTTTATCACCAACTGTAATACCTGCTTCTTGTATTTCGCTTTTTTCATCTCCAAAAATGTAATCAAAAACATTGCCTTGTTTCAGATTTAAAAAAAAGTACTGCTCCTTATTCTCTTTGGTAAGATTTATTCAAGTAATGCAATGTGATAACTCTGACATCTGAACAAGTTTCTTATAGCAAGTCATACATAAAGTGGTCTGAGAGAAAATATAAATTCACTGAAACCAACGCTGTGTATAAGCACATTTCCACATAAAAATCCTTTATTGCCCCCCAAAAAAGCTGCATTGGACACAGTAGCGGTGCCACTTATTGGACAAGATCATTTAAATCCTTGCAAAGTTCATACCACTGAAGCGTGTCTGATCTGCTGCAACTTTCGAACTGTTATCTCAGGTTTACGAACAGTTTATTCAACAAGGAGCGATTTCTTGCGGCACGGACGATCTTTTCGAGTCCACGTTTCATAGATTTTTCTCTAATGATCTGTTCTACATCATAAGATTTTCTCCAGCTGATGATCTTCTGGAAATATCAATAAGGTTTCGGATAAATTTCTTAAGCATTAACATTTTTGTACAATTTTATGGCTGTTGGTTTTATCTTGAGTAAAACCGTAGGTACTTTGTTGTCAGTCGATTAAATCCAAGTTTTTGAAAACCATCGTGAAAATCGTAAAATGATGTGTTTTGCGAGCTACCATACCTTTCAACACAGACAAACAAACAGCGTGCATTTCAACGGCATGAAACACGTGCAAGTTCGCTGACAAGTAAACATCTTTGCAGGCTTTGAATGTTTTTCTGGATAATTAAGGATATCTGAAAAAACAAAATTTAAATCACGCAGTGTTCATTCAAGATTCTCGAGACAAATAGAAAGTCTCACTTCGTTCTGAAATTTTGCGTAAAATCGAAGTAAGTAAAAAACAAGTAAAAAAAATTTTGTCTTCTGTTAAGTACTTTGCCGTCTGGGCAATCAATTTAAACGTTTCACTTTTTCTCACTGGGGAGTAGGATTGAAACAGGTGTGATTACCAATATTTCCAGATATTTTTGACGGCTTCAAAAAAACTGGACAATAAAATTTCGTCAATCTACTATCAGCATTACCTTGTTCAACTGATCTTCATAACCGAGCTATAGCGTAAAATCTCTTGGATATATAGTGGATATGAGATTGATTTAAGCTACCTGTATGATTGTCTAACAGTCAAATAGTTTCTCGTTGTTTAAAAATTTGTTTGCTCTATTTTTGGCTGTGACATTCAGTATGACACAATAAACCATGAAACGTTGACACACTTTCGCTTGTAATTCTAAAGAACTGAAATCCGCATTTAGTTGTTGTTCAAAGCATTTCTCTGAATATCCAATGATTTCAGACTTGGCTCCAAAAGCGCGGAAAGTCATTCTTTCAAAACATTGCAGAAGAGTATCAAATAAGACGGTTTATGTCTAGAAGCAGGATCTATTCAAACTCGCTCTTTTAGACTATGACGGCTGCAACGGAGCAACAAGGAAGCAACGGAGCAACGAGGAAGCATGTTCTTAAAGCATTTCTCAGTTCCCACATCATTGGTTCACATTTCCTGCTTTTAACTCAGACTCTTTCAGGGTTGTTTGACAATGTCTATTCTTATGTTGATCGTGTAGTTAAACACCCGATGGAGTAATTAGGAGATAATCTTATTTAACAGCCTTTGAAGAGACAAATTATCTTAATTTCTAAGCTTGTCAAATCTCCTTGTGAGAAAAAGCGACACAAAACCATTACTCCCAAGTTTTACTTTTTTATATACATTGATTACGTTTAAACTTATGACTTTACACAACGGAAGAACTGGCGAACTATGTCACTCACGCTCACCATATTCCAGAAAGTAAATTTTCTTAAATTTTGCTAAATTTTCTTACGTCGGCATATCGTGAAACGTGAACTGACAACCCACAAAGAATTCTTGAGACAGTAACACAATTCCTGAGATATCGGAAAGCATATGAACTCTTTACTATTTTTCGCATATTGTTCTGACGTCATCGGTCAAACCCCTATACCTCTGACTTGCATTTACACATAACCTGTCGTCGGGGTTGTAAGCAAATGGTAGCTCAACAATAGAAAAAAATTTGAACGGCATATTGCACACAACATATTCTGGCGCGTAACATTACGTCTTTGATCTTGATAGTAATAAGAATGCTTTTGATTGGTAGGACATTTGTCAGTTTTACTAAGAGTTACTAAGAGTTTGTTTTTCAGTAATCGGATGGAAAGTTTTAAAACAGCTATGTCCAACCCAAATGGCTTACTGAGCCAAAAAGTATATCTTGGCCAGGGCCGCACATTGAAAGACATATTAATGCGGGCCGAACATTGAATGGCTTACTTTGAGTGTGGCAAGCTAAATTTAGATTAACTTAATGCACTGAAAGTGTTTGAATGCAACTGCAATGATAACAGACGTGATAAATTGGCTCTGAGGACCAACAGCATCAAAATTGTCAAATTTAAAATGATCAAAAACAAGGACAGGTTGTCAGTACATCGGATGTTTTACTACAGAAAAAAACTAAACTGGGCCGCACAAAACCCTCAACTGGGCCGCATGCGGCCCGCGGGTGTCGGGTTGGACATAGCTGTTTTACAGCAACATATAAAGCTTTCTTTCACCGGTTTGGTGCTATCGTAGTGGTAACTGACTAATTTTGAGGGTCGTCTGATGACTGAAAAATATTTTCGTGCTGCTTCGCATTGGTGGATTAGAACAAACACTTATGAAATTACTGAAGTACATCAAGCCTGTACTCAAAACAAGAAACACTGATTCGGTTTCTGGAGAAAAAGGGTGAAACTTATGAAGGTTACACTTGCAAAAATCATTAAAAAAGGTTAAAAAATTGACGCGAGAATCACTAGGTACAGTGGAGACCTCAAACAGCTAAATAAACCTTTCCACGTCACGGTTGAGCTGTATTGACGTATGCTGCAGAACTTATAACTATTATTTCTGTTGCCGCAGAATTTCTTTTACCTCCTCACGAATCGCTGATCTTTGTAAGGTTCGGCAAAATTTCTCAGGACAAGAAAAAATCGTCGTAGAACTTCCTGTCCCAGGATTGATGTTTGGGGAATCCCCGGTTACCAATGATTTGATTTTGTTTATCCAGAAAAAAACTATTCATTACCAGCGTCAGGTGGCAGCAACCATTTGTGGGAAATTCTTTGCTGAAAGTTTGATCAGCTTCTTGNCTTTAATTCTCCGTGTGGGGCGGAGAAGGATAAGGGAGATCGCGAATTGTTTGATACAGCAGAAGGATATAGTTACAACAAGACCTATTGTGTATCTCCTGTAGCGACCGTGGATCTTAAGCTCACCGATTGTATCCGATCAAACAGATTTGCTCGGAGAATTCTGATCTGACGACATCGAACGGAAAAACAGTCGAAGGCACGTTATCAAGAGGAACGCTTACAATCGCTTTGAATGGGTCGTGTGTCGAGTGTAAACTGACATGTGTTTACAACCCAAACTTCGATTCCATCCTTTGCTTTGACCACAAAGCTATTGCCCCTTGTGAGAAAACATGAGATCGAAGTCATAGTCCTGTTCAAAATTGCGTTCTATTTGAGAAAACCTGAGAAACATAAAGAACTTGCCGGGCATGGGCGGCGGTTGGCTCGTGTGATCTTGTTTGCCAGCAAGACCGAGCGACACCATACAGGAATGGCAAAATTGTTTGCGATGAAGCACGCGAAAGGTTGAAGAACTTTTAGGATCGTATTCTTGTGATTGCTTCACGAAAGTAGTTGCAACTATGAGCAGAGTCCACGCATGTAAAAGGAGCACAGCGGGACGTACCCACAGTATTTTTAGAGGGTAAAGTCGGATTTACTATGTACTGTAGGCCATACGACATATAGTGCCATCGTTTATCGAAAGATAGTATTCAAGCAAACTGCAAATCTTGCACAATGTTGCCATTTTGCAAATGCATTCCCACATGTGAACCGACAAAAAATGTTGACAACCCTTATGTTAAAAATCACAGTCAGTCAAATCATAGCATGCTGAGCACCTTTGAAACAGTCATTTTTTTATCTATTGGTCAAATATTTTAGCTGACATTGTCATAACTGTACCACTGGGAATAATTTTGCTGAAAGATCACCTTTATACTTGTTTCGTGGATTGATAAGATTTTCAATTTTGAGTAGCATTTGTTTGCAAACTGCAAAGCAGAATGGGTGGCTAGGCATGTTTCCACTTGGTGATTACTTGCAACAACATAAAATCTGCTGGTGAAATCACAGATATCGTAAAAACAATAGAAATGACATAGCATGGAACATTTATTCCAGGACTTAGGTAACACCGAAGGCAGCCGAATTACTTATTGCTTGGAGGGAAGGGAAATTTTTCACAGAAATACATGCTAAGAGAGCGATTTGCCTAAAAATATAGGAAAAGACCGGTTTTAGGCGATTTCTTTGAAACGTTTGCAGAGCAACTGCCATTATAATTGCCTCCAGAAAAGTTGAGGTTTAATTGTAATGCAATCATTTTTAGATCAGCTATAAGCATCTGCAACGTGGGCATTAACAACTTATACACCTCGTACATTTATCAGGCAACTCAGAGCCTCGAAGACCTTGAATATTTTGCAAAACAGCGTATACATTCGTGACGGCAAAAATTTATTGTAGAGTTTGTACAAGAATGTAATCCACGATAACCACGTAAAAAGCTTTTCTGATGCCAATTTTCCAAAACTAAATTGTCGTTGGCATTATTCATATTCTGTAAACCACGGCAATGAGATTTCGCGCCTAGCAGACGGCAACTCTCATAAGATAAATTGTGTGATTCATAAAACATATTAAGCATGGACGAACCAACATTCGAAAAGGTGCTGATACTCACACACGAGCACAAACACCTTTATCACAAAAAAGTTGATTGGATGCTTGCGACTTTTTTGGGCTTATGAGTATCAACTAAAATTGTTGTACGTTGGCTTAACACTAGGCACAAAATGACTTGTTTTTTTTACTATATCTAATTAAGAAAATCAACTGATTATTCTTGAAACTTACAGGCTTTGGCAACTAGAGACGGCACGGGCCAGCACTTCTGCAGCCCGGCCCGCCCGAAGCTAACAAGAAACCGCCCGGCCCGTCTATGCTAAACCACAACGTATTTTCTGGTCCGGACCGGACCAGTGGGAAAAAACAAATTTCACCAATTTTGCCCCCCGTAGAAAAATTTTGGAAAAATCCCCTAGTGGCCCCCCGTGGAAAAAATTCTTCCATCGCCCATGACTGTGCAATGTACACAGTCAATAAACACATACGGAAAGAATGATACAGCAAGCTAGGCACTGGATATATAACGGTGTGGAAACATTTAGTGCGCAAGAGAAAGCCTATGTCGATCTGGAACATCCATGTCTGTATGATCAGCTTTTTTCAAAGAAAATGTTAGGTACCCGGTATGGACCTGTAGGGACCCGATTTCTCTGATTCTAGGGTCCCGATTTTCTCTGATTCTAGGCACCCGATGATAACTTTCTCTGAATCTAGGGACCCGATTTTCAATTCTAGGGACCCGATTCGGGTCCCTAAAACACCTTTAAAAACCTGATATAATACCGATAAGGTATGACGCACAAAAGTGACCTTTGTTCAGGGAAGAGCTCCAGAACAACCACAAACTCTCTGGAAGCGAAGCATCACAATTGGATTATGATGGCATAAATATGCGATGCTGCATAGTCGGTTTAAATTTGAATTTGTTTAAAAACTCCGACTACGAGAATAAACATATTCAGAAATCATCGACTCACACGGCTTGCCACACACTGTGCATATTGCAAAAAAACACAAAAATACAAAAATGGAAAAGTAAGCTTGTTCAAAATGTTTTGTATGTATTAAGTATATCCAATTTTTTGTTTTTATTTAAACGTAACGCGCTTTACGAAAAATTGATCGTATATGCAACAACAGCAAGATGAACGTATCAGTCCATCAACCAAGATTATTATTTTTTCATTCAGACACCACCATTTCTTAACTTTCATCATTTTTTCTGAACGTGTATGGGGGCAGATTTCCTGCCTTTAATTTAGCCATCAGGTTGGGAGAATTTTATGGAATTCTACTAATGACAAGAGCATCTATCTGGTCAGGATCCACAGTTGTGCGGGCTTCATGGTTATAACTGTTGATTTCGGCTTATGACCAGAGATTGCAGCCAAAATTATATGGCTATTTATACGCCGATTAATCACGTGGAAAAAGTAATGCACTTCTTTATTCTAGTCTAGACCTCTTCGTTGGGGACAAGGCGCGAAGCAAGGCTTGCGCAATTCAGATAGTGTTTAGTGTTCATGCTCAAGACGGCATAATAACTGAAATAGGACAAGCGAATATTGTCATCACAAAACATAAATATAAAACATACACATAAATAACTAAACTTCATGAATACATAAAGTTTTAAGACAAGGCTGATTTTGCAGTGAAATAAAGTTCATCTTTACGTCGCGCAAGAATACATAAGGCGTGGCGCGATATTTCAAGGTGGCTCATGGGTAGCACGTATTGCATGACGTTGTAAACTTATTCATGCAATGAACATTATAACCTGCTTACGGTTATACTAGGGTTGGCCAATGGCCAACCAGTCAGATACCAAGAGCCACATTTCTTGCTGTGTTACCGCAAAGAGCCACATTATACACATGGGCACACATGAACATCACCCCGCCTCTTCCTCACTCGCACACATACCTTTGCTCAGTTAGATTTATTGTAAATATCACACACGCAATGCGTGTGTAAGTCTCTCCCCGACTTTTAAGGTGAACAGTGATACAAAATTTTGCGAATTATACACGAATAAATCCGGTATTTACGTAAGATCCGCATGAAACCGAGCAAAGAGCCGCTGTTTGGCCAGGCCTGGGTTATACAGTACTCCGCAGAAGCGAGTTGTACCGTACCATAAAGCTGAACAACAAGACTAACTTGCAAAACAATATAAGAAAACAAACTCATAAGCAAGCAANAATACAATAATAATGCTCATGCTATTTACAAGCTTCTGACATCATCTTCCCAGTGTTCATGTTATGTGAGAATCGCGCTTTCTTCTGTTGGGCAAAAATATCCAATTAAACCACGGATTCCACCATTGTACTGTATAGTCTTGTCATGCTGTACGTGAATGGTCCATAGTTTCGCTCCTCGTTGGTGTAGTTCGTTTGAATGTTCCAGTTGGTATTGAAGTCTCCACGATTCGAATACAAAACACTGAAATATAAGCTAAGTATGTGCCCGGTGATCGTTTTTTATATTTGACTTGCCAGGGGAAGTTCGTACACCTGCCCCACCGTCAGTTACACCACTATTTGTTGAATTCGTTTCAGTCCCAATTATCATTTCGATATATTGAAATTTGAATTGATGTTGGGATTTCCCAACAGTATCTACCAAAACAAAGACTGTTGTATCTAGAGTCATTCCGTAAATTCAAAATAATTCAATTGCTCTAAATTACATTTTAAGTCAAACAAATATATTTCTACTTTCGCATTCCGCCGTTGTTTTGTGTCACTTTTCCAATAAAGAAAAGTGAATCGAATCCCCTTTGTTGGCAGTGTACGCGATAGCTTCAAAGCGACACCTAGTGTGTATAAGTAAAATATGTACAGAGTACTTTTCACCGGTGAGTAACTTTCATTCGTTGCACTTTATCCTAAACTCCATTCAGAAAGATAGAGGCTTAGTACAAGGAGGGAATTTTGCTCCTTGTTTGGGTGATACACAGCTATTGGCACAAACGTATATCACTTCAAAGGAACCTCAGAACCATTATTTTTTCATTAGCCAATTATTTTTTGTCTAATGCTGATCACCTTCTGACCGTGGTGTTTATTTTTGGTTTATCTCATCTTTTGTTTGTTCAGCGAATATATTGTTGGGAAAGTAATATGATATTGCCAATACTTATGCAGCACGCATTTGCAAAAAATGTATACATAAAATATGATTGTTACGCAGCAGCAAAATTGCACTAATTTCTTCAATTTCTAGGAAAAATCGAGCAGAACTTCGTTCCGTTTTTGTGACTTTTTCGCAATTTTTCTTAAGTCCCAAAGGATCTAAAAAATTTCTAAGGCAAAATCACAAAAAAATTGGTAGGACCCATGTAAGCACGAACTGAAGTTCGCATGTTAAAGCCCTATTTCGGTAAAAAAATTGACAGAATTCCGTCCCAATTTTGCATTTTACTGTATATGTCCCTATTCAGGGTTTCCCAACCTTAGCACAATCTCTTGTTACAAAGTAGTTAGATATCCCTGCAAAGTGTATGGATTTCCTTCACACAGAGAATTGCCCCATATCTCCCACCAGCACTTCGCAGCACGGGATTGTTTTACTAAACCAAAGTCTCAGTCTTCGTTGGCCTTCCCGGTCCTGTGCGCAATACACATTGATGTGCTGACTTTCTCCATCAGAGTCGCCCTGACCTCCCACCAGAACATTGTCGACAAACTTCATTTGCTTTTAGCCCCATAAGGGTGTTTATGTTTATGTGGTATAAACACCACAGTTTAATTATCAATTTTCATGTAGTCGAAATGCAAGAACTAAAAATGCATGAATTGGTCAAACATAAAACAACTTATTTCAGATAGTGACAACTTGTTTCATATAGTGACAGAAAAGCAACTTATTTCAGATAGTGACAAAAAAGTTACGAAAATCACGGTATTGATATAGATAAAGGCCGAGTTGCAATATTTTTCACGCGTTTATTCTAAGCACAGAAAATTCTAGAATAATGAGATTGCAAAAATAAGTTCTGAGATATATGTGCATTGCTCGCATGCGGTTACGCAAGCGTCATGAGCTGCTGCGCAAGCAATCACGCGTTGCCTCGAGCATTCGCTATATTACATGTGCTTCTCAAAAAAGCGCAAGTTATGGCGTGTCATGACAGCCCTGTTCAGAGATAACGTCATTCCATGGCGATCAGGGGTGTAGTGGCAATTTTTTAGGTGCCAAACATCTGCTGGTCATTTTCTCTTATATTTGTATGCAACGACCCATCATTCACTGGTGGAGGTAGCGGAGCTCCGGCAGCAGCATTACACCTCTGGTGGCGATACAATCGATCATGGGCGCAATTTTGTTATAAAATGTGGGGGAACAGCTTGATGTAAAACCAGTATAGTCATCGGGCCTACGCAGAAGTAAAATTATGTAAATACAGATTCCCAAGCTTGTTTTTAGAGGTGTTTTCAAAGCAACACTAATCACACTTTGCTTTATCCCTACAAATGATTTAGAAATTAATAAACTTAATTTTGTTGTTGGNNATGGTACTG
>JGI24021J15306_10008654_pt1 | contig 12530 bp, 5 predicted proteins | sample Ectturendosymbi1_FD_15306 | JGI IMG/M metagenome (IMG submission 15306) | reverse complement strand
CAAATTAAAGCTGCATTGTTTGTCCTGAACGATATTCTAACAGAACTTGCAGATTTATCAAGGACATTTCAAAAGAGTGATATAACTCCTATGGAAGTAGTATCTCCATTTCATTCTGACGATATCCCCTGAAGAGTGTCAGACGAAAAACCTTGGGATGAATCTCCTACTTCACGCCATCTAAAAGAAAAGCTCCGGAGACAGAGCTGTGTTTTTTTTCCAACTTCTCCGCAGCCTTGAAATAATCCACACAGTAGCCGAGCACATAGATCCAGAGTAAAAATTCAACGGATAAATTGCTTTAGCAACAACCTCCAACGATTATCACAGTAAATTAAAATTTGCAAGAAACTAACAAGTCATAATAGTAGGCCACTGAAGTTAATGCAATGATCCATTAGTCGTTGAGCAGTTTAGCCCCCCTACTGCTCCCTTTGTTTTTTTCGCCCCCATGCCCATCAAAATCGCCCCTAAGGGCGATTCCGCCCACTTTAAAAAACACTGTTCTAGATCAGTGGTTCTAGATGAATGTAAAAACAATCAGCTGCTCATAGTAAGCATCACGCCCTTGTTTTCTAAAAACAGAAAGGACATGCTGCTTGCTATGAGCAGTTGATTGGTGGGAATGCTTCAACTCACCAACTCCTTAACACTTGAACGTATTCCACACATCGCAAACATTTTGACTCACGAGCACCACTTGAATATTTGCGAGGTCTAGTTCACAATTACAATACACACTGAAGTTTCATCTATGTCCACAATACACACTTGCCCGTCTCTTAACGGGAGCCAAAACGGATGGTGCCAAACGGCCGGCGTTAAATGGTGGTCGTCAAAAAGTATCCGAAACACAATAAAATCTTTCTGTGACGCTTGTACCACCACGTTGCAACATCGCGCTATAAGTGACATTAAAAGATTCATACAACAAAATATTTCTCAGCATAGCGCACCGGCAACCAGATATAGTTAAAGGAAATTTGCAGGCATAGTTTTGCAGAATGGGCAGCAAACTGCCCAGCTGTTAACGGAAATAGTCGTTCAACATTTCATATTTCTCAGTTCACTAAGGCGCAATACTAACGTCACGTTAGTTTCAAAACATATTATGTTGAACCGGCCTATACCACATTTATACTTTCAAGCAGGTACTTCTTCCATAAGAACTCAAGCAAAATCATGCTCACACCAATTGTTTACAGACTTGACTGTGTTCTAAGGAGTTACGTTTCAATTGCTTGTGTAAATGAGTTTCGTACTTTCACTGATAACCCAAGATATTTTTACTGCTCTGTTTCTGGGATAGTTGCGAAGTTTCACTAGTTTCCATACAATAGGCAGCTTAAGTAAAAATTTCCACAATACAAACCTTTATAATATAAAAGCTTAAATTAAGTCAAATACATTAAAACTTACTTGATTCCCAGCAAGTATGGCATGCATGCAACGGTTACGGCATATTTGTACAAGATTGATATGCGAAGTGAATGTATAAAGCATCTAATCCTCTAATTCATCATTTCTTTAAGATCACAAAGATTTAACTCAAATTAATGACTACCAAAGATATTAAGCCAAAACGTGTGGAGCCACAGCATTCCTTATACATACGCATATATTCATATACTAAAATCACATGTAAGTGGGAGTACGTAAGTGTTTGTGCAAGATGTAAGGCGACATATCATTATGTGTAAAAGATTTTAGATCAGTGGAATGTCAGAATAAACAAAATGAATGGTTAAAATGATTGCTCGACTAATACCAGCTACATCTCCTAATCTTTACACGATAAAATGCACAGAAAGGGCCGAACTTAATGACGTAGAATAAAAGCCCAAAACTTTCGAGTCACTGCGTAATGCAAGGTCGTGGGTAGACAGAGGAAGTCGCTTTGTTTCTGATGGTACACAGGATCAGCGAGCATGCTGATTGACGTAGGTTGGACGTTGACTGGCAGGCTCCTCGTATGCATCGCCGGGGCCGTTCCTACAAATTGAGGTGTTTTGATAAGCATATGTGCAATTAAACAAAATTTGTAATTGAAGAGATTGGTGCATCAAAATCCAATGCACTAAGTTTTGTAAACCTAAGCCACAAATCGTGTTTCACACGCACTGCGTTCCACACGAAAAACATTATATCAGCAGGACTTGTTTGAAACCAGCTTGGTTTGCGTACTTCAAAGTACCACCATGATAATTACATAGCTTTGTTGGTACAGCAGGTTCTTTAGGTTACCTGCGTGATTCGTGAAATGGCGAAAGCGAAGGAATATTGAAACAACCCGACTGTTCAAGCACACGTGGAAAAGAATTGCGACGCAGTTTGATATTGTGCGCAGACGCGTTTGCACATCGTTTAACAGCCAACAGCTGCGATCTGACAATTACCAACTCCGAAGTTTTCGGAAAAGAAAATTTTTAACAGAACTTTACAAAATAAAATAATTCATATATGGTATAACCAATTCTGCAATTGGATTTTGAGCGTAACCAGTGCTACAAGCGTAAAAATGATGACGCAAGGGTTGAGGTTCTGACGCCACAGACTCCTGCAATTATGCCAGCAATAACGCAATGCAAAATTTTAATTATTCAACGTACGGTTCAATTGATGTGTTGTATGTTTCACCATCCCGGTCAATATCATCATAAACGGATTCCTCAGTTTGGATGTCTTCCCCAACAATATCATCATATACGTCAGCATCTGCTATATATTAACCATAGTATTTTTGTTTTTCTATATACACTTCATTTGCTTAATGTTGAGTCTCTCAAGTTTCAAAAATGAAATTGTGGTCTCATAAAGCACATTTTAATACTATTAGTTTTGAATACGCGCGCTAGAGTCATCTACTTTCGTCTAAGCATATTCTGTTTTTATGGCAGAAGACAAAATAGGTCTTACTATGCAAGAAACTTTAGGACTCTTAGCCAAACTATTAAAATTAATACCATCACACGAGGTACGTTTTGCCAACTCTTTCTGCATCACAGAATATAAACAATTTGGAGGGTTTTTCGTACCAAACACGACATTTGAATAAAACAGAAGGTACTTTTTCCTCTTTGGATTGCAAAAAAAACTAATCGTGAACCACGTTATGTTGAGACATTTGCTTTCTGTTAAAATTCATCGAAAGTAAAAGTGCTGACGAATTTAGACACCTTGGATGTACGCAGTATGTGCCGATGCCGACATCAGTCAGCTATCGTCTGTTGACTTTAATTTGGCATCCTATTATATGGCAAGCCTCGCTTAGGCTTGTAGGCAAAAATTAAAAAACCTTTCGATGTATTATTTCCTTAAATTTTTGCTCGGAACCAAGCAATACATTCGACGCAATAGAATTTGAGCTTCTGATATATGTCTACTGAATCAATCTGTAAAGATGCCAGCCACGCAGTGAAATGTTTTGATTATCAAAATCGAAGACTCAATTTTAGAAGCTTTTAACTGATCATTCCACAGGAATGTCTGCATTTTTTTTTAATAGCAACAAACCTAATTGATCCGACTAAGTACTACAATCAGGGCTGGGGAAAATTCGATTTTCCTACCCAAAATGAAACACTTTTTCGTGAAATTGTTTCTGCTTACACGACTGACGTCAGATTATATGCTGTATTTGCATATTCATCTCCAGGCACAAATTGGTTCAGCAATGTCTGATTACTATCGGTTTCCTTCTTGTACTCATCACGGTAGACATTCTTTCGCTTGCTTATATTTTGAATCAGTTAAATGCTGACTACAAAACTAGTCTTCCTATGAAACCTAACCAGCATAGACAGCTCACTGTGCTAACAATGCTTGAAAATGCGTTACGTCTTTGTGCTGTACGATTACACTACTTTTGTTACAAAATGTTCACAATGAGATAGAAATGGTCTGTATGTCTATCAGATATAGCCTATTGAAATTTGTTACTCTACACAAAATAACAAAAAATACGGACCCAAGTCACAATTAAGGACATTTCTTAGATATAAGGCCAGTAATATTTTCTAAGGCGTAGCACTTCAAAATAAGGACAAACCTTAGAAATAAGGACGGTATGGTAGCCCTGACTACAATTCATTTTAGATCAATCAACGTGGTGCAAAAAAGCAACCAGCATTTGTTTCAAAAAACAACATCATTTGACAATCATGAAGCAGAGGTGGTTTTGGAAAAAGTAGTAGTCTTGTTTGGTAAAGCTCTTGCGAAGCTTAATCAACGATAAAATATTATGAAATACACCAAGTGATAGATGTAGTGAGCCGAGCATAGCAAGTTTAAAAAACCACTTGAAAACTCATTGTTTCAGAAATGTAGCTTTGCCTCTAAGAGCTTTAATACTTTTCTACAGAGCGTGTTTGCCGTTTGCTCGTCACAAAACTTGTAAAACATTACCAAACAGTCTGCTGTGCTATTTTTGGTTATATGTTTAGCCATTTCTTGACTAACTTTTTCTTTCATAAATTTTTTTTCTCTTTCGACTTAGCGATCTTCCTAGTCAAGTCTACACAGCATGTCTTGCCTCGGTTTAATTTAAATTGCAACAAGGATATACTGAGGAGGGCATATTCAGCTTCTGTCTGCACCCACTGTCTCCGTTTGCCATTAGCAACCCCTTTATAAAAACCCCTATCCCTGCTACATTTTCGAATAGCTAGAATCAAAAGATTGAGATGGCTGATTTGAGATGGAAAGTTTATTATTTTGACACACCAGAGGCTTGAGCTAAGCAGAAATTTAAGAGAGGCTTGAGTTAAATTAAATGTACACAAAATTTTACTTCGGGTATGCAGCATCCTCTCATTCCTAATTTGAAGTCATGAGTAGCATGGTTATAATGAAATGGTACATATCTTGTTCCGGCCTGCGGCCCACATAAGTTGGTTTTAAACTTTGTATTTTTTCTACGTATCAGCTACCTATGTCTCTTCAGCAACCAAATGTTTCTGTTCACAATCAATTTACAATGCATTTAAGGATATTATTGAAATGGTAATTTTTCTCTCCGGTCCGCACATCCTAAAATCAAGCTCTCCCCACAATTTCTAATAACGATCCGTCACAGCTTTGAACACAGAAAACACAGAGATCGACTGACGTCGACAAGAGTCGCTTGGCTGAAACAGAAATGTGAAGCAAGGCCACCTACTTATTCTGCAATTACGTACAGAAGTCTTCGCAAACAAAAACACGCACCGAAATACGTAACGTAATTTCAATTGAAGTTTCAAAGTAGGAGCAGGCCCGTCGCCAGGATATAGCAGCAGGGGGACCAAAAACCAGAAGGGGCGTCACATTTTAAAAATACTGTATTGGATGTATGCAGCAACCAGAGGGCCAAACGTGAAATGGGGGCACACATTTCAAATGGGGGGCCGGGCACCACTGGCCCACCGCTGGCGGCGGGCTTGAGTATGATCTTCTTTTAACCCTTTACTTTTAATGAGACAAAAGTTAATACGTGCAATATGAATCAGCCTCTCACTGCTACTTACATTAATGTGGACTTTCAAAGAGAAAAATATTTTATGGAATATCGTTCTGCTGCAGAAAAGGTTTCATTTACTAAGCCAGGGCATTCATTTCCTTCCAAAAGAATTTGCATAAATTCCAAATTCCATGTTTAAAAATGTAATTTCAACAATAACATCTGTCCAGTCAGTCTTCTAGCTATACCGCATACGGTTTGAAAAAACTACAAAGATCTAAACAGGATCAATTGAGCGTAATGTGCGACAAAACTGGAGGATGTCCCAAACATATCAAAAACCACAGGCTGTACACGTTCAGGCACAAACGAAAAAACAGGTTAGTGCAGAGTTGTAGGTGTCGGAATGGGACAGTTCGGCGATGGACTTTAGATCAATGTTTGCTGATTTCAAACTTTTGAACTTACCCACAGTGTCAACCGTGGGCAATTGCTCTAGAACAGGGGTGGGCAAATAGCGGTCCGCGGGCCAAATGTGGCCCACCACAGCGTTTTCAGTGGCCCGTGGAAGAATTCAGGAAATATGTTCAAATCTGAAATTTCCTTCAACTTACCACAGTAAATGTTCTTGCTTACTGCTGAGGCTAATCTAACCAAAAATTGCTTCTATTTCCATTAGAAGGTACGGCTCTCCACTAAACGCGGCCTTCTCAAAGTGGCCCGTGAGCCAAATTAATTGCCCATCCCTGCTCTGGAACAGTGGTTCCCAAACTTGTTCGAGCCGTTACACAAATCATACTAGCGATTATGTCTTATTACCCTCAATATTTTGCGTCATAAAAAGAACAATACAGAACAACATTGCGGTTTGGGTTCCGCGTTACCCCTCGAAGAATTGCATATTACCCCCAAGTGGTAATTTACCCCCAGTTTGAGAACCACTGCTCTAGAAAAACTCTCACTATTGGTATTCATGACCAAGGTGGCGAAGAAAAATTGTCAGGCGTCTATGGAAAAAGCTTGCTTGGCATTTGACGGACCTAAGTATGTGAGCTGGAGTTTGCCTGGGATCAACCTCCGGCATCCCGCTCCGTCAAACGCGAGTTTGCGTTCGCCCGGATGCAATCTCTGGCACCCCGCTGTGAGAACTGAAGTTCGCACTCCAGGGGGCAACTGTTGGCATAGGATTGCATTGGAAGTACCAATACATTCGTACACCGATAGGCAACCGATGGAAAGAAGGTACGATTATACTCCTTAACTAGCCGTGAAATACCAGCAGAATAACTACGCGAAAGCTCAAGCAACAATTGCTGTCCAGGCTTAGCTTTTGTGTAAACTCACAAACGCCTCATGCCAACAAAAAGTAACGTAACAAGCCATATTTCCTTACACAAGTGTTTTTCAATCGGGGCTCCGCCGAAACAGATCGAATTTGCCTGGGAGGAAATAACACTGACTTACACACATGGTCACGATCGCACTAAGCTTTTCCAAACTACGACGGAAGGGAAACCACACTGGCCCCTGGTCCTCAGGATGACAATAAAACCACTTATCAAGCAAACACCTTTTGTAGTCTAACTATTGAAGTATTTCAAAAACACACTTTTTTCGTATAAAACGTTTGCGACCACCATCGCCGAACTGTCCTAGACCGGTGGGAGTTGCCACATGCAGCGACTGAAGTATACAACAAAGCCTACTGGAAGCAACAGACCTTGAAGATGTGACTGGGCATGTTGCTGTCGGTGCGCAGAGGTGACGTAACGTGGCTCGCGGCGACTGGTTTGAGGATCCATCTGCGTGCATGCCACAAAAAGAAATGCAACTTAAACTTATGCGCAGCAGATTATTTTAAACAAAAGGTATACTTGGTAATTAAAACAATGGAGATACAGCACGAAGCACTCACCGGGTAGCTACACTAAAAACAGAAGTAACAACTAGCGTTGATAACATAGCACTGTTGAAAGTCACTGCGTCAAAATTATGCAATCCTGTAGAATTGCAACACCTGTCGTTGAACAAGCTCAAACACAATCAGGCGCCCTTGTATTTTGTGGGTTAAAGGTTAAGATGCCGATGTGGCGGGTATCTGATACGGAACATAGTGTTGCTGTGAAGGCTATTACTGTAATAACAGAGAAGTGTTGCTCTAAAGGCTATTAATAACAGAGATGCTGAAACAAAAAGTCCGAATGTTGTTTCATGACGTCATTTCTGACGTACACAAACGTGTTCCAGATAAAAATATTTTCCGACACCGAGACATGCGGCACCAATATTGACAGCAACTGCATCAGGGCAAAGCATCCTCATGATTTTTTTCACGTTGCGGGCATGACTCAAAACTATCAGGTTTAACGGTGAGACTTGTGTTGTTCAACTGAAAATTTTTATATCCAAGTCATGTCAAGAAAAAATCTAACGTGTAAATGCGGCCCACAGAGATGCTACGAACGTCAGTAAAAAACACAAGTCACTTGTTTTACAAAATTATGCAACATCTCGTCTCGGGGGCAAAGCGACTTCAAGCTTAAAACCATATACCGTATCTTCGGGACCATAAGGCGCAGTATCAAAAATTGAATGCTAGCTGTTTTTTTCATATATAAGGCGCATTAAATGAAACAAAACTTACATAAGTAAAACTGTATTCAACTCTTTCACAATAACTCCCTAGTGCCGGAGTCGCCTGTGTGGCCACTGGGAGTTTAATTTGTCATTACATATGAGGGGAGTTTCATCTGTCACACATGCCTAATCTGCTAGACACAAACAGAAAAAAATAAAGTTGTGCGCGTGTTTGATTCGGCGTGCGGCAATCTGGTCAGGAGCAGGGTTGCCAGATTGGCCGTTTTGCGGCCAAATTTCTGAAATTTGGCCGTATTTCACGTTGGTTGGCCGTACGATTTTTGGTTTGTCCGTTCGGCGTTTTTTGGCCGTTTGGCCGAAAATTTTTTCTGTTAGCTGTTTTTGAAAATATGTGTATAGTTTAAGGCTAAACTGTCAACAACAACTTTTTTGAAAGTCTGTTCCCCTGTGTGGGCGTTTCGTCCTGTGTAGTGAATTATAAGTGAAAGCGAGGCAGTTTGAGTGTGCGATTGTGCTTGCCGCGTTGTGCAAACCTTGCACTTTGCAGGTCAAGCCGCTGTGTGTATACGTACACCTGCTTATCGGTGCTGTAAGGCTTGTAACAGACCACAGGGATATGGTAGGTTTGGTATGATGGCTTGTGACAATCCATGTGGTTGATAACGCGTGTAAACAAAAATACTCTTCATATTGTTATCCTAATATTGCTAACTGCCTGTGTCACTAATCAGTGTTCACAGTTCTTTTTATGTTGCAACTTTACTGTATCTGTATGTCTTCAACAAACGCTGTGCTAAGTGCCAAATAGCGCTTACACTTGGGCAAATTTAGTTAACCTTTGGAAATTCAGTGTTTCTTCATTTCTGAATGATCTTGGAAACATGCCATGCATTTTTTAACTGAGATTTTGTAGCGACATAACTAGTTTCTACCTAGCTGTGAATATTTTCTTGCTGCTTGTGGATTGAAGTGCTGGCTATTTAGCATTATGTCTTATGACCGCAAGGCCTGTGTTTCTTATGAAGTGGCCATTCGTTGAGAACTTATGTTCAATCCACATAGCTTACTGAGCCAAAATGTATGCCGCTATCTTGACCAGGGCCACACATTGAAAGACATATTGAGGGCCGCACATTTAATGGCTTATTTTGATCTTAGCAAACTAAATTTAGCTTAACCTAATGCACTGAAAGCGTTCGAATCCAACTACAGTGGTAACAGACGTGATAGAGTGGTTCTGAGGACCACCTGCATCAAAAATGTCAAATTCAAAATTATCAAAACAAGGACAGGCTGTCAGTATGTACTGTAGGTGTAGGATACTTTTACTACAGTGGAAACCTAAGGTGGGCTATACAAAACCCTCGACTGGGCCGTATCGCGACCCGCGGGGTGGACATAAGTGGCTTAGAAGTATATGTGTCTTGCTTTTGCACTAGGGCCGGGGTGGCCAACCAGTCAAGAGACCAAGAGCCACACTTCTTATTGTGTTACAGCAAAGAGCCACACTTCTTATTGTGTTACAGCAAAGAGCCACATCATGGACATTATACATGGGCATACATGAACATGACCCCATCTCTTCCTTATTCACATAGGCTACATACTTTTGCTTAGCTAGATTTATTGCAAATATCACACACCACCAACCTGACAATAACAGAACTTTGCAAGGCATTTGTTGTTATGCATGTTACTTAGTGGGACTTCTGGTATATAATTACGTAAGAGCCGTATGTGGCTCGCGAGACGCGGATTGGCCACCTCAGTGCTATTGTGTTCAGTGTCAGCGCAAAATCAAAATAAACTAGTTGTATTTGAATGCATTTAACATGTTACAATTAACTGTTGAAGTGTTCCAAATTTGAATGATGATGCTAAAGTAACTGTTGATTTTTCAGGAACTTTTATTTGGGTGTTTTTGAAAAAGAAAAAAACTTTGGCATTGTTCTGTCATAAGTGACAATTTCCAAAATTTTTTGAATTGATTGCTTTTTTGTGGAGGCGCTGTGAGTACACAATATATATTTTTACGTGAATCTGAGTTGTGAGGAGGCAAATCTTAATAAATTTGGCTTGGTCAAGTGAAGGGTTTGGCTCTTTTGGTTGAGTGTTTGGCTTTTTTCAGCAATTTTGTTGGCCGTTTTTGGCCTTTTTTTACTGAAGGTTTGACCTTTTCTGAAAAAATAAATCTGGCAATCCTGGTCAGGAGCCCCGCTGAGTAATACGATCTGTGGTCACGGTTGCCAGATTGGCCGTTTTGCGGCCAAATTTCGGAAATTTGACCGTATTTCAAGTTCTTGGCCGTTTGGCCAAACATTTTTTGTTAGCCGTTTTTGAAAATATGTCTATATCTTGAGGCTAAACTGTCAACAACACCTTTTTTGAAAGTCTGGGCCTGTGTGTGTGCGTTGCGCCCTGTGTTGTGAATTGTAAGTGAAAGCGAGGCAGTGTGAATGCGCCATTGTGCTTGCCGCGTTGTGCAAACCTTGCACTTTGCAGGCCAAGTCGTTGTTGTGCGTATGCGTATACCTGTTTATCGATGCTGTATGGCTTGTTGTAACAGACCATAACGATAGGGTAGAGTTGGTATGGCTTGTGACACCCATATGGTTGATATCGCGTGTAACCAAACATACTCATACTGTTATCCTAATATTGTTAACTACCTGTGTTGGTAATCAGTGTTCACAATTCTTTTTATGTTGCCACTATATGTCTTCAACAAACTCTGTGCTAAGTGCCAAGTGGTGCTTACACTTCGGCAAATTAAGTTAACCTTTGGAAATTGTTTCTTGAAATTCATGATTTCCGAATGATATTGGAAACACGCGATGCCTATAGTTTTTAAATGTGACATTTTGTAGCGACACACAAAATGAACTGGTTTCTACCTACTAGCTGTGAATCCTTTTTCCCTGTGTTTTTATGAAGCGGCCATTCGTTTAGGACCTATGTTCAACCCAGTGGCGTGCAGAGGTCTGGTGATGCCCGGGGCGGCTTGCTTGATTGTATGCCCCCCCACCAGATTCTAGTATTGAGTAGTGGCGTATGGTGGTCATTGTTACTGGATGTGTGCCATTTGTGACGTCACAATATGAAGTCATATCCCCGTTTGCAAACCACCGTTTTGCCGAAGTGTGTTGACGCAACATGCATATTATACTACACGCACTCTCCTTAATCGTTGTTATACAATTTGTCACTGTAATGAACGTAAATTATAAGCCCTCCAAGTTAGGAGACCGGAGCAAAAGAGAGCACTCAACGCTAAAACAGAACAATTATAAAACTGCAAAAATATCCGGCAACGCGTTAAAACAAGGGGGAAGAGCACACTCGGTGGCACTTCAGCGCAGTTCACAACTGCAAAATCAGTGGCGCAGCCAGAATGAGGCTGAACAAGCCATGCCCCTCCAGAACCAAACTTTTTGAGTTTTACTGGTGAGTTTTGTCATTTAACTGTCAGAAAGACGTCGGTGACTGATGTCGTGATTGACTGGCCTCTCCCGAATAAAATCTTTGGCTGCGCTACTGCCGAAAACATTAGGCTGCGCATTAAAATAGTGGAGTAAAACACACTCAGCACTACGACAGGGCAGTTCACAACTGCAAAAACATCAGGCGGCGCGAATGTCTTGTCGAATAGCAGTGGAGCAGAGAAGGCATGGGCCTGGGATGGCGGACACCCAGGGTTGACAGTTTGAAACTTGCTAAGCTACACAAAAATTGAGAATGCGCATATAGTATTCAAGAAAACTTTCGTTTTTTAATATGTGGCTGTTATATGTACATTTACTGGGGGAACAGAAAAGATCCGGGCTTGTGAGCCATTATGATCAATCCGCCTGAACTGACAGTCAGGGACGCCGGAACAAGGGTGAATGACGGGGCACTGCCCTCCTGCCTTTTGAAAAGGAGGGCAATGGGGCACACGTGCCCTTACATAACAGTACCATAAGAAATTTCGTGATTTATCAAGATCGACTTGAAAATAATTTATTGCAGCTATTCGCGCACACAAAATCCAGAAGGATTTTCTATAATTTCTGTTATTATTTTTAAGGTCAACATTGTTGCTGGACATGTAAATGCGAAGGGAATGACTATTATAGTGCTCTTTTACACTTGAACTCAAACAAACAATTTTTTTAACTCGTGGTGTCGTACGTCAGAACCATGGGTGGCCGCAGGGGGAGAATGAGCATTTTCCCCCTTGGAAAATGGAACGAGAATCCCTGCCACTACTGTTTTCCGCAAATGTTGACATTTGCTGAAAGAACTATGAGCCAGGAAAGGAAGAATTGACGAACTGTCTCACCATCAAAGAAGTTGTGTTTGGAACAAGGAATAACTAAAAATTAGCTTCATTGCACGCTTCCATTGTACGTTGAAAGGCTCGGCCTTTCTTGATTTTTCGTGAACTGTTACGCTCTGTTTATCGCGTGGCTTCTCTCTGGCATTCGTCATCGCGCACGTGTGTTATCTCCAGAGG
>JGI24021J15306_10008653_pt1 | contig 12530 bp, 8 predicted proteins | sample Ectturendosymbi1_FD_15306 | JGI IMG/M metagenome (IMG submission 15306) | reverse complement strand
GTTCACTAATGGTTGGTTTACTGCATGCGATGGCTTTTATGGTGCTTCTGCTTATTGGCTGAGTCATATGAAACAATAAACCATTACCATTACCACTCGATCGTTTTGGCTATATGGCCTAAATCGTGTTTCAAAAATAAAGGTCGGGCACGGGCCGGGTTGGGGGTCAGTAGCTCGTATGAGGCCTGTTCACATCTCTGATTTCATCCACGATATGCAAAAATGGGATTTATGCCTATTTCCCCGTATAAGTGATCCTCTTTTTGGCAATGGGGGAGGGTGATAATTTATGAAATTCCATTACTAATCGCGTTTTCTGGATTCGCTGATATTATCAACCAACTTTCGATTTGTCGTGTCATTTCCTGCCCTGGATATTCGCGGAGCAACAAGTAGTCTTAGTGTGGAATACAAAATGTTAAGGCCATGCTGACGAAAACGAGTTTTCCGTCTTTATGTTGACTTAAAGTACCATAGTACACCACTTGCAAAGAACTTTATTATTTAAATTGATCCTCGTCAGAAATCTATGAACTTCCCTTTCTTTTATTCCGGAAGAACTTGTTCCGAAATTGCTGAAGTTTGAACTTGAATAAAGCCCGAACAAGCGGATGAAATCAGATAATTTGTTCTAGCAGCCAAAGGCATAAAGTACCAGAACAGCCAAAGCTGACCCCAGGAACAGAATTTATCGAAGTATGATGAAGGTAAGTGACTAGGTTGTACATTTTCGAAGCAATTCAAGGTTCATTGCAAAGAAACGGCTAAGCATTTGTTGACACACCACGAGATGCTAAAGGCACTCGCAACGAAGTTCAATTTATCCATGAACCAGAATGTTCCCACCCATCAGATCCTTTCTGTGATTACTCAGAATATCGATATATCGCTGTCTCTGGACATATCGTGCTATTTGATATTTCTTTTTTGGTTGCTTACTGGTTTTGATTTTGTAGTGTTCAGAGGCGTCGGAAGGGTCAGGTGCCATACAAGGGGAAAGTGTCCCTCGGTTTCAAATTTGGTATTTTTCTTATGTGTTGCACAATCTTATGTGTTGTTTTTGCGCATACGCGAAGTCTCAGCTACGTGTTACATGAGAAAACCTGATTGAGGTTACTTGCAAAAATTGTAATAATTTTATTCAAAAAACTGTACAGCTACAACTGCGTACGTTGGAAAAATAGTTTTCACACAGGAAACCTCACTCGTGTTTTTCCTCTAATTCGTTTTTCAAGTCCGAGGTGAACAAACACCAAATTTTTTTATTATTTGCTTTCAAAGCCGCTGTTCCAGACAATGCATCAGCCTGAAATTCTCAGAAAGACGTTCCTACAGTTATCTTAGGCTTACCGCCAAATTTGAAGAACAATTTATCAGGTTAAAGCTGTCACATAATTTCGTTGGAAAAATAGAGACATTTTTGTGTCCATGCAGCCCTGGGACTTGCGCAACTGTGCACTCTAAAGTTTAAACTCATGAAGGTAAGAAAAAGGGTTATCCAGTCGAAATAAAACTTCGCTGACGTGGTGAATTTCAAAAAAACGTTTTAATTTTGCTTTTTTTATTAGAGCTCGAACAAAGCCAAACACAAGAATTTTATTGGGAATTTTGCCGTTTGATGCGTTTGCTTGTGCATAAATCCAGCAGATTGCTTTGAGCCCACCTGGAATTTGCAAGACACTTTGACGCCCAGGATTTTTCATTGCTTTTGTAACTTTCAATAAGCCTACAAGTAATGAAACATAATTCATAACATATGCATTTCAGCAACTCATGCTCGTTATTCTGGTTATTTTGGGGATCACACTTCAAAGCCTTTTCACATTAATACACAAGAGGAAAAGGATCATTTTTGCTTATTTGTTTTTTATTGAGAAGTGATCTTTGCCAACGATGCCAAACATAAGAGGTGCCACATATAAGAGGTTGACAATTGTATTACTCGGAATGTTTGTTATCTGCAATTTTCCGATGTGACATTTGGCTTGCGACACGCTGCATAGCAATAACATTTTTTCAAATTTCGATGCCTCACATACAAACACCTATTACAACTGGCGTTCACTTGAGGTATTACACGAAGACGCTAAGCTTCATTTCAATTTTGGCATTTCGTCTCAGCTACCCTTTAGACAGTATTTGTCGTTTCATTTCAAATATTCCTTGTATTTGGTTGTTTCGTAATTCTACATACAAATGCCTCTCGTAGTTGGCGTTTCGTCTCCGCTGCTTTTCAAATTTGGCAGCTTTGGCATGCTACACTCCAAGAAACCTTTATGTTTGGCGCTTCGCCTTAGCTACTTTTACTGGGTAGTTTCAACATGTTAAATTCCAGTGTGATCTGCATGTTGTTGCTCATACTGTATTGCACAAATATAACATTACGCCACGATGTCCACTTAACCGTATTACGACCTTTTCATGAAATTGGCAAAGTTGGCAAATTTGGAGGCAAATTATGGAAATGATAATGTATTGTGTAAGGTCTTCAATCTCATACGCAAAGCGCTAGACGTTCAGCATGTATCGCAGTAAAGAGAAAAAAACATATATACACGAAAGAACACGAGGATATATAAATTGTGGTAGTATAGAGTATCCGCTTGATGGCGCTAATGCATTGACTGTACTTTGATGAAATGCAAGCTTTTAAGATACGCATCATTGACGCCATCATGGTTTTTATAAGGAAGAACTGCAATGACTTCCAAGTACATCGATATTTAGAATGCATGAGGCGTTGGAGGTTGCAAAAGGACCAAGGCTCATCTAGGCTGCAGGCATCCTAAGGACGAAGCTGCTTTCAGTGTAAGGGGAACAGTGTATAATAGTTAGTAAACGTCTTTTGCTCTGGGGATAAAATGTAATATGTGCAAAGCGGTTATATGGTAAATTGAAGTAAACTGCGTTGCAGGCAAGGACAAGCCACCAGAAGAAAACTGTTTAAATTTGTCACATTGAACATTTACTTTTTTTATACATTCAAAAATATTCGTGAATGCCAAAGAGGAAATGCGTCAAAAGTTATAGACCACTGCAACATCGTAAAAGTGTCACGAATTTTAAGCAGGCTGAGAACCAGTCACGCAATCATGCTTTGCGGAAAATAACTCGTCAAGACATATAATTTAGGAACATGGCCAAGTGCCCCCCTGACTACACTCACGTTGTTATGGCAGTTGCAGAGTGCTGTGCTAGTACTTGACAATGTTCACTAAGTATTTGCTTCTTCATTAAGTACACAAAGTTTTACTATTAGCACTTGAAGGCATTGCGTCAATGTAAATAAAACAAACACAATATTTCAACTCTATTCAAAAACAAACCAAACAGAATTTGTGCAAATATATCTCTGAGATTACATGGACTGCCATCTATGCACGCACCGATTCGATTAATTCAAATTAACTAGCACAATTACCAAAAATTGTGATAGTTCAGTTCACATAGTAAATCTCTACATTGCGTTTATAGGTAAGCCAGTGATAAGGTCCATTTTTCATATGTAGCCTACTCCTCAGCTTTATGCTGGAGGTTTTCAACAGTATTTTAACCACGAAATTTGTACAGCTACAGTATTTTTCATCACAATGTATTGGGTGTGTTGAAATATTTATCCCCCTTGTCTAAAAAATGGGGACATGTCTCTCTTGAAAATCGGTCCATGTGCCAGTATCTCTCAAATTTGAGATTTCCTGCAAGCTACCTCTTTCATTTTACCGTTTCAACATGATGATTTTTTAAAAGTCTAATATTTGACGTTTGCATTCACGTACATAAGNTACGGCAATTTTTATATGTATCNCAACAGAAACCTCAACTCATTTCAAAGTCAATACAAGAAAAATATTGCTAGGAAATCGCAAGTGCAATAGAAANAAAAGCCTTNCAGATCTAGTGATAACCAACGATTACAACTCAGGTACATAATTGGAAGATGATCCAACTACAACTATCAAAGGATCAAGCAGTTGAAGCAGGACAAAAACAATTTAAGTTTGAGGAAACTATTCCATCAGTAGATTGCTTGAACTGAAAAAAACTGTCTGAACTTGAACAGCCTAAATACCCTGCATTAATCGTTTCATTGATAACGTTTTTACTGTTGTATTTTAAATTTTTCACTAAATGATTTTGCAGTGAAAAAAATTATCACAAAAAGTATTTTAAATTCATTACAAAAAGTGTTGCACCAAATCTTACGGGTTTACGAACCACGTGTTAAGAAATTGCTTCTAATTTTGTGGTCATACCTCCAACGCCATTATAAAACGTCCAGTATCCCCTCCTGTATATTTCGTTATTTCTATGCCACTGCTGACATGACAGTACATCCAAAGATTCGGCGTTGCACAACTATGTGGCTGCAGCGTGCAAAGTCGAGGTGGGGATATTTTCTCTTCTGATGTCAAAACTGACTATAAATATCTTTGCATCGAGCAGCTGCGCGCATTAAAAAATCTCATGTGTTGATATTTGAATAAGATCGAATCTTGTGTGTAAGGAGAGAACATAATCTCTTCTGTAGAGATTTCTTACTTAGTGTAATATTGAGAAAGAACACTTCCTCTAACGCCCGCGCCGGCCACTACAGTGACCATTAAACGTAAAAGCGGCCACAGCTTCTGAACGGAATGAGCTAGAAAGACACCGAAGGTATCACTGGATCCGTAAGACATCACTGCACATTTGGAGATAGATCGCGCCCACTTGTGACGGCACTATGATGGCATTTCCGAAAAAAAACGTTTTTCGCGTTGGTTGGAAAACCGAGTTGAGTCCATTCAGTAGGCTACAGAGCCTAAACCAAACACGTTGGAAATATGCTTTCTTTATAAAAAATGTTTGTGATGACATGGCTTTTGCACTGATGCCCACAAAAGTTGACAGTTCTTTTCTTGGGTGTTCCAAGTGGAAAAAAACGGATATTGGGGCTATTTTGAGGTTCAAACCACATTTCTGCCAGTCGGTAGCATGAATCCCACCAAACTTGCAGAAAAGGTGTGTTTCGGCGTTTCACACAATCCTACCAAATTTCAAGCCAAACTTATCGCAAGAAAATTTTATTTGGGAAAAAAACAAAATCTCCACCTGGTGCCTAAGCACTTTTCAGGCTCTATTTTTGGTCATAACTTACCAACCAGTTAGGCTAGCAGCCTTCCCAAGGTCTGTGGCTTCAGTTCAACTGCCTGAACATTTTGAGCCATTCGACGCCTTACTAAACCACTGTAGGGTCCTCTGCGGCTCAAACAGTGATCTAGAAGTCACTTTTATAACTTACGCTTTTGGACCGACAGATTTTTCCCTCGAAACGGCCCAAATCGAGTTTTTTCGAACGTATCCTGTTTTCGCACATTCAGGCGGTCGGCGAAGCGCAAAAACCGGATGGGATCGGCTAGACTGGATGCGGTGTGCGTTTTTTTGCATTTACTCCGGATTTTGTTAAAATTCCAGTGCGGAAGAAGCAGGATTTTTCTCAAAAATATCAGGTATGTTTCTGTCATTCTCAATCGATTCTATGTATGCTGTCTTCTGGATCCAAGAATGTCTTCACTGGCTCTCCAGCCTGATTCTTTCAGGAGTTATGGCTGACCAAAGGTTCACCAGCCACTATACTGGCCGGCGCGGGGTCAAAGGGTTGTTTTCGTTAATAAGATTTAATCTATATAAAAGAGATAATAGTCACATCGTATATTTTATTTAGTTCGCAAATAATTCTTGACTTGATATAGTTCTGTAGGAGATACTACTAACCAAGCATCTTGAAACTTGTCGCTGTGATTTTTCTTAATCAAAGTTTTATGCGTGTTCAACATAATATTATCTTGGTTCGGCGGTTCTCTTCTCCTTCTGAATGAGAGTTGTGTGACACAATCGAATCAACAAAGTGAACTGTTTTTGGATCCTCTGAATTTTTCAAACAAGTGCTTGCGGTGAAGTAAGGCGCCCACATCTATGCAGTTAAATGCTCGGTCCTAGACGGTCTTTTGTATCTCTTGAAATGTCAGATTATTGGAAGTTGATTCAAAGTATTGTATCATCTGAAGACATGCATAAATCACCCTGTTTAAGCCAGCATCTTTATACTGACCCACAAGTGGTTTACAAAATAGCTACCGATTAAAAAAGTATTTTTGAAGTAACGGAGTCATATAAGCTTCAACCAGCTTTAAAATATTTCAACAGAAAACATGTCTCAGCTGAACAACGACCAACCGCGTCAAACATTCATAATCAACATCTGCACACAATTCCGATTACATGGCGGCAAGCAGCATGTTGTACGAGACATCCTCTGTTCGAAAGTTAAATCCCGAGCAACAGAGGAGATTGCATAATGAAAACTACTCCGTTCTGAATGCTTGACTCAACTCCAAAAACGGCATGTTGCGAAAATCTAACTAAATCTGTTTCATTTCAATTGCAAGCGTAGAGGTAGCTAAACAATTAATTTTAAAACATCAGTCAAGTCAATTTATTAACGATACCCTTGTGCACCATGAGTCTGACGCAAAAATTAAAATTGTATTGATGCATTTCACAGTTTTGACTATATGCAAACCATAGTTATTTGCATCATCTTTTGCACAATGTGATTTGATGAATAAACTTCTGCATCACCTTCAGTTTTTATAAATCTCAAGTGGATTTTGGTATCATTTTCTACTGCATTTATGAATGAATATAAAGCTTAATCCCAGTTGTTCTTTTTCCCAATAAAATGCAAATCGTGTGAAAAATCATACGCATTCATGCTTGTGTAAATGACCACATTAAATTGGAATCATAATAGGTCATGGTTGTTGGTTTGAAGGTCCATGCTTTTTGAAAGCATTCGACAGAAAAAGGCCAAAACATCCTCGTGTCTTTTTTCTGGTCTTACGGTCTCACAAGATAGCTAGGAAAGTTAATTCTTGTTCGAGCAGAGAGTCATTGACGAGTGTTTGTCAACACTCGTGACCGAAGTTGAGTACATACCGATTTCTCGACCGTTTATCTCTATCGTGCCTGATCCCGACGTTCAGAGACGGTTGACCCCTAATCACTTACTGTTGTGTGTTCACGAAGGTGCGTTCTTACCCCCTGAACTCTTCTCCAAATATGACTGCTATGGCCATAAGCGTTGGAAGCAGGTTCTCTATCTGGCAGAACAATTCTGGCGATGCTGGACCCTAGAACATGATGCAGCCCTTTCAACATCGACTAGGGTTACCAGATGGCCGGTGTTTAACCGGCCTGTCCGGTATTTTGCTGCTGATTTAGCAGAGGCCGGTATTTTAAAGATCAGTGCCATAAGGCGGTATTTTGAAACTAAAAAATTTGCAGTAACTGCAAAAAGAATTAACGCACTAAATCTTCTCAAACGGCAATGACTCAAGCAGAAAATCTTGTCATGACAGTTCCTTCAGCGAAGTACACTTAGGCCGGACAAATGTTTAATGCCAACATGAGGGAAAACCATTACCTGTTGCTTAACAATACTCATAGTCTCTATTTACCTGTTCCTTTGTTCAATCATACTTACCATCGTCCGTCGTGCAAAACGTGATCTGCATGAGCATTCCTTCTGGCTATTTTAACTGTGAAACCAGGGTAGGTGGGATTGTTGTCTGAATTACTCTACTCGTTGGGATTGTTGTCTGAATTACTCTACTCGTTGGGATTGTTGTCTGAATTACTCTACTCGTTGGGATTGTTGTCTGAATTACTCTACTCGTTGACGTAGCAAAGCGAGGCTGTGTCGCCCGGGACCGACCACAAAGGTGCCACCTTTTCCACCCCTCAAATTGCTCAAAACAATTTAAAATAAAAAGATCATGTTTTGTTCTTATTAAATATAAGGAACAACAAAGCATTCTCAACATGAGAATCAAACACTCACCCAATAAAACATGCCTGTTTTTCATTCTCTGTTTTGCCTCTATTTTGCGTTAAGCTACAATTTGATCTCCAACTGTTGTTTCTCAACACTTGTCAAAAAGTGATAAACGGGGTTGGTTGACTAGATGACCGCCATGATCTTTCGTCAATCCTATATGACACATCGCTCGTCTTTATTTACACCGATCAGCTATTATGCCATTGTGTTTTCATTTGCTCTAATTTTCGCTAATGGTTGGTTCACTGCATGCGATGGCTTTCATTATGCTTCTGCTTATTGGCTGAGTCATATGAAACAATAAACCATTACCATTCTTGCTTTTTCTGCTTGTCCGTCAACTTTCTCATCTTTAGTCTAACTAATTTTCCTGCCTTCTTTGCGTATGCATCTATGCATCCTGCATAGTTCGTTAAATTTATTCCTTCCAAGTAAAATGGTATGTACGCAAGTTTAAGCCTTCATAAGCAATTAGTGTAACTTTGACCCAAACTGTTTTCAGTTTTTAAGTGTCTTTTAAACACTGGGTGATATCTGGAGACGAAAATGTGTGGAGCAATTTTGGTTGATTGAGTGTTTAAATTTCTTTTCAAGAAATGAAGCAGATTTGATCCAAGATTTTTGCCGTGAGCAGAGGTAATATGCAGTATAATTCTTCTTAAAATTAACAGAAATCACTTTACGTTCACCATCATGCTAGCTGAATTGAACAGAAACCTTATATGATCAGCGCAGTACAACTGGCACAATGACCAGCGAATCAAACGGGAAGTAATGTGTCAGTGAGCCTTAGTGTTTCAGAAGGTACTGAGAAATTTCATGAAGAGCTTCTGGTGAGCTACAAAATGTTTGTTGCAGACTGAAGTGAATGTTGAACGCAACAACTTATCAGATGTGCTTTGGTGTTCATACAGGCAATATTGCCATAGAAAAGCAAATACCAAGAAACTGTGCGGAAAGAGTTTACTTTTGAAAATCAAGTACAACCTATGAAAGAGGATGTTTGCAAAGTCTAGGATTTTTACAGTCAAGTTTTATTTTTGAAAGTAAAAAAGCGCACCTTCGTCCAAATCAAGCACTGAAGCTAGCTTTTTCTTAAAGTAGGTTGGTATAGTCTTGCTTTGCATGGGTCTATAGACTCTGCTCATAAAACTTGCGTTTATCCATAATTTGAAAAATTTATAAACCAAGCTTTGTGGGAGCTTCATGAAGTTGAAAAGAAAATACATGAACAATGAGTGCATTGTCAAGAAAGCGTTTTTTTCCACAAAATGTAAATCGAGAATCCCATGCCATTAAAATATGCGCGTACCAATTAGGACACAGCCCACATCTTTCACTATTGAAAAAAATGGTCGCTATTTTTACAAAACGCATTTGGCAACCCCAACCTCGACACAAATGGCAAAGAAAAAAAAGAAACCTCGCCGTGGACGATGCCGTGCTGTTATACGAGGAACAGGTTCCTGCTGGTACGTGGCCGGTCGGTCGTGTGGTTGAGGTCTATCCTGACACTCATGGCCGAGTGCGACAGGTCCAAGTGAAAACGAAGAATATACTGTTGCGACGACTGTCATCAAACTCTGCCCCGTTCAATTGTGGAGTTATGAAAATCAAGTTTTGTCTTGTGCAATTGTGAAATGGTTGTTAGCTGTGATTGCTGATCCATTGTTTTGTTTGTCATGAATTTACGTTTGGACTATTTGTGTCAGTGGAACGGTTACTCCTATGTTGCTGCTTCCATACTAATGGATTTCAAGATTTGTTTCGGAACTTGCCGTTTTATTTTTTTGAATGTCCCATTGGTTAGTACATTGAGAGGAGTATGTCACGGCACGCTCCCTTTGAAATCTAACGTTGACAGCATTTGACTTCAAGTGCCGCACTTCCTGGCATCTGCTGCTCTGTGATTCCCCAGCAGAGTTCCTGACAGGCTTTCAGCAATTTGCGTAATCTCGCTTTCAGTTGAATAATCATCTGTTTTCTGTCGGTCTCGCGTGGCGGACAATGAAATCGTAGCTCGGTCTACTCGCCTTTTTGTGACGTTTTCGGCCTTTATGTGAATAGCCCAAATTCTCCCAATCGAAACAGCGAGTTTCCTGATAACCAAAAGGGCCAAGTATCTGAGCTGTGGAAGTCACGTTTTTCGTTATGAATGTTTTTATTACCGTTGTTTTTGAATACCCAGCGCACAATGAATATTTCGGACAAGGCTAGCTGTTGTGTCTTCCAGCTTGTGCTCACCCAACTGATAATATTCGCAGCTACCCGCCTTTCCATTGTTAGCTGCTGAACCGACCGTGAATCGAAGTTTTGCGCCTTCATCGTCACGTGTTGTTCTAGAATGTAGATCGACGTTACGCAATACATATAAGCATAAGCCTGAATTTACGCAATGCGGTTTACCGGCTACAACCGATTTCTGAAGAAGTCAGGGCATGGGTTTATTAGGACCACAGCAATCTGCACATCGTTGCATAGATCAGTTAAATCAATGTGAACCAAGAAATACGATCTGAAGTCAGTTGTAAAGATTTCCAAAGGAACGTTCCTTGCTCGAGAAACGTCTTATGTATTTGATACAAAAATCCCCTCTAGTCCTTTTGACTGTTCACTGCTTTTCAAAGCAACACTTCACTAGAGACTGCAGTGATGGACTTGGGGTGTCGCACGTTGCGGATGTATGCAAGATGAAAGCTCTTGCTGTTCTGTATTTGACATAGTAATGAGGGATGTGCTTTCCACGATGGGTGCAAGCAAGGAATCGATCAGCAAATGTTTAATAGGAAATCGATTTCACGTAAAATTACGCATCCTCAGTCCTTCTGCAAATAGAGTGATGAAGGGGTGATGAGTGATGGAAAGAGCGTATGCCGCCTGTGATGCCGTGAAAGGAAATGGACTGCGACTCAATACCTTTCGTAACGGTTGTTTGCGCGACGAATTGTGACAGTGTGCTCCTTCATGTAGTTAGCAAGAATAGGCGGAGGGATATCTAAAAGGGAAAACTGTCAAGGTACGCAAGAAAACAAATCGGTCNTTCCGATCAGAATTTTCGAGACATTAGTGTAGAATAGGTTACCAACCTGACAAAAAATGTGTTNAAAAGTGTAAATTCTGTTTCACNAAATGATGCGCGAGCTATGCGACAGCACTAGCATTGAGATAAGAGAAACAGGTTCCTAAAAAATTAGATAAACAGTGTGACTAAATAATGTCAACAACATTAACCAAGAAAAAAGACAACGATTAAACAAGCAATTCAGCACAGCATGAAAAGGTGAAAAAAGGGCAATCATTTTGTCAGAAAAAAATTTGGAAATATGCAAGGTGAGTTAGCAACTGTACGAGTAAGAACCATGGCCATCGCCAGGATGTCGCAGCACAGGGGACCAAAAATCACAAGGAGGGAACATTTTTAAATACAATGTTGGATGTATGCAACGACCGCCACGAAAAAAGGGGCTTGCGACATGTAAACTTTATTCACATTTAACACTACCCAGAACTTTGTAGCCTACAGATATGAGTGCCGAACCGGCTGAGCACCGTCATTTGATGTTTTGCAACTTGGGCAAGGGAAGAGACAAGAAATAGCATATTTTGCAAACCTTAAAACTGCTATGTACTTGTAGATTGTCCTCGCTTTTCACCTTTGCCCCTCGTCTCCTCGTTCATGTCGCACAAGCTGCAGCATATCAGGCGGTTTGCTATACAGCAGAAATAATGCAAGTAGACAACACAACGTGGCAATTGAAGCACAAAAGCAGAAAGAATGTCATCTTATGAACCTCTCCGAATAGAACAAACTTCGTCAAATAATGTTTCGAAACATTTACACATATATCTTAATCATATGCATATTGTTGAATATATCTATGAACAACCATGATAAAATATTTTGTCATACGAGATTTTACGAGCACATGTTCACTGTTCATCTGTCGAAATGCTGAAGAGGTACATGCTCATTTGTCGGAATGCTTAAGGGGTACATAGGAAACAAACGTTTGGGAACCCCTGCTCTAAAAGTTCGGTCAATAAAAATTTGTAGATCCTTACTGCGAGTGCTCCACAATGACTGCGCTTGTTCTTACTTTCGGCGCAAAAGCCTTCAATGACACGGAATTGCGTGATGCATGCTTGGCTGGCGGGAACATTATTGTAATTTCGACAGTGGAGACAAACAAAAATGTCACGGTTACATTTTTGAAAAACACATGGCATACGTCAACTTTACATCACATTTTTCTTCGCTGTGCTCAACAGCAGCATCCAAATTATACAAATTCCTAAAAACCAAACACACTGCACATATATATAGCCGCCGTAAGGACAAGGGCTGTAAAAATTTTTACGAGCAAAACACGTCAAGTAAAACATCCCATATGGTTGAAAGTTTCAACTGCCAGGATCCCGATTCGATTTGTTTGTTACTTTTCAAAACTGCAAATAATCGAACGCAACGAAACCGTTGCGAGAAAGGATGTGAGGTCCTCATCCTTTTTCACGCTGTAGCTAAGAGAGGCCGTGCTGATGAGATTTAAGGCAAGTGGATTAAGGCAGAATCTGGTTGAAACGATTTTAAGTCCTTGGCTGATAGAACCTGACTGTTATGCACAGTGGAGAATCCAGGGGGAAGTTTGGGGCA
>JGI24021J15306_10008652_pt1 | contig 12531 bp, 9 predicted proteins | sample Ectturendosymbi1_FD_15306 | JGI IMG/M metagenome (IMG submission 15306) | reverse complement strand
ATTAGTGGTGATAGTAGCAAAAGCTATTTAATATAATTTCTTGAAAAAAAATACAACAGGAGAAACTAATATAACAAATATTCAATGATATGCAACACAATTACGAATCTTGCTCCTACATCAATTTTGTTTTAGCTAAAAAGGCATTGGAGACCTCACGCACAGCTATTTTTTCAACGTTAGACGTATGCACTGCCAACTTGACAGTAATCCCCCTTACTCAAAAAATACAAACCTAATGCAGATTTCGATAGGACTGCTCGACAGAGCACATAAAAATCAGCCACTGAAAGAACCAGCGTAACACGTGTATAGCAAGTCATTTCAAACATTAGTTGAAAAGTGCATTTCCCAGAAGTACAAAAGATAGGCTGCAACGCAAGGGTCACTAACTAAATTTATTTACTCAATGGTTGTTTGCTCTGACTAAAGGGGTTAAGCAAAAGAATTTTGTTTATTGAGAAATAATACCTTTACGGTTTTATTCTCTTTCTCATGCAATCTGAGGACTGCAGCGCCTGCATGAATGTTTCAAAATGAATTTTTATGTTATGCAGTTTAGTTATAACAATCGTAAATCGCGGTGGCGGCTCGTGTGTAGGCACTACGGAACTGCAGCACCCCCTATTTTCACGATAAATTTTGGTCTTTAGGTCAGTTGCAGTGGCCTGTGGTAGGTAGCAGAATCACTTTCGTCATCCTAGTGTTGATGAGAGGCAGCGTGCTTAAATTGTAGGTACTGAAGCTTTAAAATGCACCGTAATATGACACCTTGTATTAGAAATTAGGCTTACTTGCAGTAATTACATTTGGTATGTATTTTTATTCTAGACTGCGGAAAAGTAAAGTGAAAAAATACGAATGACGTAAACATGGCGTCGTACCTGTTTGCGTAAGATTTTTTCTGTTATTTGTAGGTTGTAGTCCCTTCGTAACACATTAGTAGGTGGTGATTTTTAAAGTGTGTACTGCAGGCCCGTAACCAGCTTGGGACACCAGGGGGGGGCGAAGAGTTTTCTGAGAGTGGCCCAAATTTTTTAAACCATGTCCAATACTTTTAAACAATGTCCAACATATGTTTCCAGGGGGCCGAAAATTTTTCTGTGGGGGTCTTCGCCATCCCTGCACCCCCATGGTTATGGCCCTGGTGTACTGGTTTCAATACTACAGTACAAGAGGTTGAAAATTATCTCTGAGGTGATGTTTGTGTTATGTGGAGTTGGTCTGGATTTGCAATGCAAGATGATTTGGGGTTTTGAGTTGATTGGTAGAAAGTGTATGGGCTGTATTCCAGAATGTGCCTTGAGCACATACTTGACTTGATGTTTGCTCAGCCTCAAATTAGGAACACCGTAGATCATCATTTTGGAGTATCCTTGCAGTTTTGAATTGCGTCAGAATTGAACCCGGTTTCAAGAGTCAAACTCAAATTCGTTTTTGAGTGCAACTATCAAGTTGGTTTCTGAAAAATACCCTTAAAATCAAAATTAAATCTGACTTAAATACTGTCCTATGATTTAATTGTAAAGCATGTAGTAACACCCAATGTTTCAGCAAATCCTTAACTGTGACTTGGGGAACGACAATTGCCTGTTCTAAGTGATAGGATCCACCTTTCCCTAGTACGGATGTGTGATACGATCAGCCATGTTGGTTTCTGTCCTCGAGATATGTTGAGTCTATGCGACTGGCACAATTACAGTTGGTAAATTGTGACGTTTTGTAAGATTGCCAATGTGGTGCAAAACAAACGATTCTCTTTCACTGAATTGCAATGAAGGGAATGTTGTGCATGTGAGACAAGGGCAGACTGCAGTGGATCAGCAAACAACGAGCTGAATGTTGTTAGTCGCGTCGGGTTGACATGTGCATTTAACTTTAGATACCAGTGCCACATCAGTCATTCACCTCATAGCATGTCACTGCAGCATACCAATATGCGAAAGTCTCACAATTGGATCATAGAATGAGAAATGTGATACGTCATAACAGTCCGCGCCGCAGTGGAAAGCCAGGTGCTTTTTACTGTTTATACAATCTTTGTTGGGAGGAGTTGCAGCACCCCCACATATCACAGCCACGAGCCGCCACTGGAAATAAGATGAAAAGTTATGGATTTCATTGAAAATCTGAATAACGTGTATTGAGTATGAAACTCACAGTTTTATCCTTCCGTTCTTACGCAGGTGTTGTCCACTATAAATGATTCTTTCTAAGAACAGGATTTTCCGGTATAAGAAAAAACTGAAAAGTTTTCAATGCTTGAAAAAATCAATATGGAACTGCAGGGAAGCGAAAAACAGGTTTTAGTTATAGAAACTTGTTTTCGTTTTAAACATGATTGCCAAATATTTCCTGGTGGTGAAGATCAATTTTCCATGAAAAACATAAACAGTGTTTATCTGTGTCATATATTTGAATAAGAGCTATTGATGCCTACATCGTAGGCGAAATATATACTTTGTAAGATCTTAAAGTGTCTGATTTTTTGCTGAGAAAGGATCTCTTTCCATAGACAGTGGTTATCTGTGTTTATGAAACGCAGATTGGCTTTTGTATGTATTTTGACCGTAAACGTTTTGGAATAAAATCGTCTGTCTGTGTTGATCGAAAACAAAAGATATGAAAAAACAGAACTTGAAGGTGCTTCTGAGGAGTGAGTCATGATGTGGACGCCTGCCTGTCACCTGCACAGGCGCGCTCGAAAATATCACCAAAATGTTTATATCAACCTGACAGTGCGGAAACTTACAGCTACAGGAAAACAAATCTAGGATGATAATCATCACACGTGTTTTAGAAACTTACACTACTAAAGGAAATTTAAAGGCGACTCAAACAAGTTAGCATATGAGCTAAGTTCTACGTCAAATGTCGACGCAGACTTTATAAACGCATTTGATGTGCTGATCAGAAACAGCATTTTTATACCTTATGCGATTTTACTATGGTAATTGGTTTGAAGCACTGCCTTTTGCTTTCAAAAATGTTAAGAAATACCAAAACGTAAAATTGGCACGAATTTAGGTACAAAAACGTAAGTTTATTTCCGGTCTTAACTTTGACGTGTAAGAAAAAAAAACATAATATTTTGTCATCTTTCGGCTCACCTGTTCTTTTACATGTTGGAACCAGGTCTTCAGTATAAGTTCCAGCCTGTTATGATGATAATACTTTCCAGTCCTTATGGTGAAAACTACGTCGTTCAGACGAGTAATATGGCTGATATCATTCACCACAAGGCTTCGCGAGAATTTGCTTGAAGACCGCCTGAACGATGGATTTAATACCGATAGGCTGTAACCATGAAAAAACGCCCTGATGACGTGACAAGCAAACATGAAACTGACAGCAGTAAGTAGGATACACAACTTCCAGCGTTTATTGGACAACATTATTTTATTGCATAACGGGTCAAGACTCCGGAGAACAAATCAGTCGATCTTTGGTTTTTCTATTTAGCAAAAGTAAAGTTGAGCAAAGTCTGTGCATGGGCCTTAAATCAAGGTTCCTGTAAGACAACGAATAACCAGATTAAACTGTACACCCCCATGGGCGTCGGGAGGATTTTCTACAGAGGGGTCCAATAGTGGATTTCCCCAAGGGTAGCCAAAAGGATTTTTTCAGCGGGGGGCAAAAGTGATAAAATTTCATTTTACCCACTCGAAACTCATAAACCAAATTTTTTTGGTAAATATTTAATAGGAAAATGTCAATTTTCGAAATCCAGGGGGCTTTGGCTCCCCCTCCCGACGCCAATGTACACCCCTACCCTCAAAAAGCTGCACAGAAATGGTTTTCGTAGAGCATGCTTCCAGTGTTCAAAATCACTAAATTTTAAACACAAAAAATACAGCAAGAGCACAAATTGACGTATCACCACAGTTTTACTAATCAGTCTTAATCTGAGAGCGGTTTAATAAGACGAACTACTGATGTTTGCTGCGGTGTCTTTTCTTTCACCACTGATTGAAGCAGATATTACAGTATGTTCCTCAATCTAATTTTACAGTGCACCAGCTTTACCCAGTAAGTAAAGGGTTAACTCAGCACTTAGGGATCTCTTATACGTTAGGCAGAATACAACCCGGAAAGCTTCTCATAAAAGGACAGATATGTCTTTTGCTGCTGCCAAACGTTGGCTGACACTGCGGCAGCCGATTTTTCGCCGTGCTTTCATCACGACCAAAAAAATCCTCCAGGTATTCCAAGCAGAAACCCCATCTGTCCAATTTACGGCCCAAATGGGTTGAGTACGCTCAACTAAATTTAGCAATCTGTGTTCGATTCCCGGTCGGGTAATGTCGCAGACTTGAGAAACGGTACTTTTTGCCAGCCTCGTGCTCGACGTTGATGGTGAAAAGTAAAGGTTGATCCGTATTGCTGTCACTGACTTTCCACCAATGCAACATTCACTATGAAACGCCCTGGCACGTTCCATTGCATTCAATTTCAATAAGACAGGGGATAGCATATTTCAGTGGATCCCAGCCAAGGAAACCTGGGGTGCGAGAAGTGTCCATCTCAATCAAAGGAAATGGATTGTTTATTACTCTACTGCGGCTTTTCTGTTTTCTTTTGCAATGGATTATAAAAAAACATGAATTTCGTTAACATCTATGTGTCACGATGTCTTTTATCAGCGTAAATATTGACTACACTCTATATTTCTTGTTTACGAGCTTGGAGTAGTTTTTGCTCGATTGAACTAAACATTTGGCATTTTTGTGACGGGTCTCCAAACTAGGGCCGAATCCGGCAAAGAAGCCATTCCATCCGCCCACAAAGACATTTTGTCAACAATAAAAAAATTATATATTTACGAAACATTTGTTGATTTGGTAGAATGTACAGTAACATACCCCGAAACAATCACATTACGTAAAATGTCTAGCCATCGAAGTGCTATGTAGTAGTTTATGTGGCCCTCTGGCAATAAAGTTGTAGACACCTGTTCTAAGATAATGTGAGTGTAGTATAGTATATATGCGAGTGGATTGCGCATTTCATAATTCTTTCTTAGTAAAATGCAAACTGCGTTGGCAAAGGTTCAAAAACGCATTCTGAAAAAATCGTCAGTTGAACTGGATGATCACAACAAAGCCTTACTATGCAAAGGATTAAGATTTGCCCCAACACCTAATTGGAGTGACTCGGTTAAGAACGTGGAATGACTCAATGCTCAGCAGCACGTCAGACGAAGAGAATGGCGTGCAGTGCTTGGGGAAAGGAATGACGCTGACTTTGCGTTGCTAAAGAAATTGTAAAACCTCGAAACATCTGGACCCAATAGGAACCTAATTGGTGAAGAAACCAAACATTCCAGGCAATGGTTTGTGCAAAATTAATGAACTTGAAACCTTCCTTCCTTGTTATTAAGATGGAAAGCTGCCGACACCATTTTTGTAGCGCTGAGCTTTAGTTTCCGGGTCTGGATTGAACGTTGCCTGTTATGAAATTGCCTGTTCATCTTATGAACAGTTCCTTCAATCCACTGTTGGGACGCACTAGATCTCGGGGCAGATGTTGAGAAGCCATTCGATCGCCTCATCGTCCAGAACCGTGAGGTCATGCACTCCATGGGGAGTGTCGATTGATTGGACAGTGAAGTACAACTACAACATAATCAACGGTCTGTTCTTCTGCACCGCACTCACAAGCCGCAGAAATGGTCAGCATACCCCATTTTTATGAATGTGGTCTGTTTTAAAAGGGAACACTTGCAACCACCTGCTAACTCTAACAGCGAGGGAAAAACAAAGTAAATACGAAGGCAATGATTGCCTACAAAAGACTACCACCATCGGGAAAAAATTGAATAAGCACCTTGCTTCACGCAAGACATAAAGTAAATCAAAGCTGTGTCGGGGCCTTACTAGTACTGTGTACCTTGTGGTTGCAATGGTAAACACAACAAATCCATGGTACCGTATGTTTCATAAATAATTACAAACAAGAAATCGTTTCCGCTAAACCAGATCCTGACTTGCCCAATTGCCTAAACTATGATATTTATGTAGCGACTTGTGTGATATGCCATGAACAGTACGTTGGCCAAACCATTAAACAAATTCCACGAGATGGTCATTGTACCGCAGTAATAGGAACAAACATGATTGTATAGATGACAAAGACCAAATGACTCTATCGCGGTATTACTCAGTGTTCAATGGCATCGTAAACAAACCAACCATACATGAAGCTTACACCTTACTTTTGTAGAATAACCCAGTTTTCACTCTCTGGACACCTGTGAAGATACACCAACTTGATGCACAAATTAATGTTCAAAACAGCATGTTCCTTCCCCGTGTGAAATAATTCTTGCTACCTTTTACGCTGTTCTGTACAGTGGGCAGTAAAACTTTGCAGGAGTGTTGGTGCTTGGCTTTGGTTATGTTTCGAAAACATTGTGAAACTGCACGAGCTGTGCCCATTCCATTTGTGGCAGCATGCCTATGCATGTCAGGATTTAGCACTCTTTTGTCAATCAAGACAAAATCAGAAATCGCCTGAACGCACAGACAGACATGCTTATTGCTATCAGCAACATACTTCCACAGTTTGAAGAATTCATAAGCAAGAAACAGGAGCAAAAGAGGCATTGAACTGAAATATTTTAGCAAACGTCTGGAAGTCAGCCTTTTGATTTTATTACTTTGTACACTTCTCAAGGAAGTGATTATGTTTGTAGAGTGCATTCGAATAATAATCTGCGTGATCGTTTCAAGTCCATATTTTTGATTTTTGTAACATACTGTATTAAAAATATTTAATTCCTTCCTAAACGTTTGAAAGGTAGTTGCTGATTATAAATAGTAGGGGTGGGGGGTCAGAACAAATTTTTTTAGGGGTGCAGAAGTAAAAAAGATTTGGAACCCCTGGTGTAAGTTAACAGCGTTTAATATTGTAAACAACAAATATACAACTTGTGCTGCTTTTGCTAATGTGCTGACATCAGACATTAGCCACATCTTGAAAAATTTAAACAAAGAGTCTGCATCGAAAAAAAAAACTTCAACTGAAGAACCAACTCTTGCATAGGTGTAGGAGCAGGCAACTTTTTGAGGGTGCGAAGGATTTTTGGCCGAATTTTCCCAAACTTGCTCGAAAAAGTTTTGGGTCACTTTTTGTACGAATATTTTCTCATGAAGACGGTACTTCAGATGACCAAGAAAGAGTCTTCATGTGATTTGGGCGCCATTTTTTCAAAGCACGTCAGGCGCGATTTTTTAAGTCAAACCAGCTGGGCGCCATTTTTGCTCGTATTTTTAGAGCTTGCCCAAATTTCAGTGATTTTGCAAAGGTTTTCACAGACTTTGCCCAGATTTCCACATATTTTTCCCGGATTTTCACAAAATCAAAACTTTTGAGGGTGCGCTTGCACCCCCTGCACCCCCGTCTCCTAAACCACTGAACTTTGGCAAGCCATCAGACACATGAATGAAAAAGTGGACACACTGATTGATCTCCCGCGAATGCTTGAAAACAAGATAAATGGAATACAAGCCGAGATGGTTGAAGATGAAAACAAGTTCAGTCTGCTTAAAGAGGAGAAGATACAGCTACGAAATGAAATGATTCAGAAAACAGATACAATTGTCTTTCAAAGTGATCGACAAGAGCAATACACAAGAGAAAATATTCTTATGGTGTAGATTAAGAACATGAAGACGACGATCATGACGGGGAAAAATTTTGTTTTCAGTAGTAGATGACCTCAAAAGTGATCTCCAACCAAATAATATCCAGAGAGTACATCTGCTAGCACATAAAACGAGAAAGAAGACGAACCCATGTCCAGTCATTGCAAGGTTTGTGTCATTAAAGAAAACGAATTTTTTACAAATGAAATCTCAACAATATCAAAGGAAGACAGCACGTCTTTGCCTGTGAGGATCTTAGTCCTCTAGTCTGAGGTACAAGCGACTGAAGTACATTCAAAAATTCTGCTCTGATACGTCTACTTTTTTCTACATACGAAACGGCTATGCAAAAGCTAAGCTCAGGACAACTGAAAAATGCAATATTGATCACTTCACCTAATGATCTCTTCAAACATGGAATTGATGTCGATGTTCAAAAGTTTCGCTGTGAAAAACTGCTCAGCATCTTATTGTACCGAAAACAGATTTGCTTCCGCTATTTCTGAGATCTAGGATTTATTACAAGCGATTACATACACTTGAACATTCAACTGCCAGAAGCAAAATGCATACATACTTGTGATGATTTTACCTGTTCAGACACTTTTCCTATTACCAGCACAAGGCTGCTCCTGCAACAAAGAATTTCCAGCAGCCTAAATTAAAATGAAAGACTGTAGCCATTGCAAGCAGTTCCTTCAAGTACTGTAATGCACAATTGTTTACTGACTATCAATGCAACAATTACAGGCTCTAGCTTTGCAGCAGGCTGTTTGAGGAATCTCCTGCCAGGTTCTGCTCTCATCTTCTTGTAATGATTCAAGCTTGCACTCATCATTCAGCAATAACTGTTAAGTCACGGAAGTGACCAACACCAAGCGAATCAATCGCAATTTATTTGCGTAAGGAAACTAGTTTCGTGTGTTACACATCTTCAGTCCTGCGCAAAAGTCGACATATGAAACAAAAAGAAAAACTAAGTACTGCTGCTAAGATCAAAACTCAAGATTACAAATTTGCTCCCAATTAGAACCCCTCCACTAAACACAGCTACAAAACTATCTTAGACGATCACGTGGTTGACAACAGACCGTAACGTGCAGTGGAAAAAGTCTATCTATATCCTGGAAGTGATGATCTAACTGAAATTTCCTAATTATTGTTTCTGATAGCGCTATAAGATCTGGTTGTTTTGAACATAGGGATATCTATTCTTCAAGTTTGTCTTCATTTTGAGACAATGATCTGCTACAATGCAGCAAGAGCAAATCATTCGACATCAACTTAATAACATGTCTCACAAAGTCAATAAGCGTAGCATATGGCGACGGAGGTAGTGATAGACCACGACCAGAGTGTTTGTCAAACATTGGTAGACTTTTGTCAAACATTCATTCAATTGACGAAAATTATCCAACGCAAGCTGGGGGCGTAGGGGCCTGCATAAAAGTAATCTGAATTACCGCATTTGTTCGATTGATAGCGGCCCTTGATACTAATCCTCCCTTGATGGTAAGCCGCATGAAATGGTGTTAAAAGTTTAATGTAAGCCGCCTTTGATTGTAAACCGCACATGAACATAGGTTGCCTAAGCCTCTGAGATACGTCCGCGTTCTAGCACGTTTCGCGTTTTGACAACCCTGGAAATGATGCTTACACCACTGCAACTGCTTTCTGTTTATCGTGATCCCTCCTGTGACGGATGTGCACGTGATGCTGAAGAGAATAGAATGTGAAAAGAGAGTTTGGTCAACAAAATGTAGCCAAGGAAAGACTGAGCGTCATCCATACTTTTTGAAAAGGTAAAGAAAAAAAAAGCAAACCGTCCTTGATCGTAAGTCGCCCTTGATCATGTTTATAAGCCGTATGACATAACGAAAAAAACATTATAAGCCGCCGCTTACAATCGAATTAATACGGTATCTTCAAAGACATGTCCTCCAGTTCAAAATATGCGCACTGTATTTGTTCGATTATACGGGTAAGCCGCAGCTTATAAAGTTTTTCGTCATTGCATGCGGATTACAATCAACATTTTTCATTTCTTTACTTTGTCGAAAGATCCGGTGTGCCAACTGTGCTCAACGTGGCGTTGGCAAATGTCCCGTCTGTCGTGTAAAAATCGACAAATTTGTTAAAAGTTCTCGACATGGAGTCATTGTGCTTTCTAACGCTCACACATGTTTTTGGAATCCCCTAGCTAAGCTACTTGCTAACAAAATTTCGTAGGCATCACAATATTAACTGCAAAATACCTATAAATATTACTTCCCCTCTTTACACTGCACTGTTATCGGATTCGCGTTGGATTGGGAATCCGACAAAGCACTCAGGCACGACCGCGAGTGTCTCACCGAGCTGTTTGAGCGCGTGGTATTCGAAGTGTTTCCGATTCAGCAAATCCAGTTAGCAGGAAGACAGTTTGGGAATCCGACAAAAAGGGATTCGAGTGGAAAAGAGGTTGGGTGGTTTGTGTTGAGTTTGGCAACGTTAACTGCTTGTTTCATGTGAAAACTATAGTCGTGGAACAGATTAGCTTATTCAAGCTAATCTGTAGCACCATACAACATCAAGAGATGGAGTTTTATGACGGTTTATAATATTTAATAGCTTTTTCTGTAGGCTAACTACACTCAGGGTTGTCAGATGCGTTGTGTAAAAATACAAGCCACTTTGATTTGTCAACAGCGCCAGATCTCAGCAGCGTCGTATTTCGTAAGCGGCACGGGGAAAGCAGAGAGACAATCAGTATTGGAGTATTGTTACGCCACAATTAATAATTTGCCCGTATTATGGCTGGCTCATTAAATTTCGGTGTGCGTGTGACGTGACAATCGCACCAAGGATTGCGTCAACCGCAGCAAATAAACTTCGCTGAAATAACTGTCCTGACAAGATTCAGTACTAGAGTCAACATAATTTGAGAAATTCCGCGTTAGTCCCTTTTGAAGTTACGGCAAATTATTTATTTTCAAACTACCAGCTTCAGGCACTGATTTTCAAAATACCGGCCTTTTACCGGTCTCTGCTAAATTAGCAGTAAAATACTGGCCAGGCCGGTAAAATACCGGTCATCTGGCAACCCTATCTACACTTAGGGAAACAATCTGCAAAGCTGAATCTGTTAAGCAAAATGAAAAATCATGCTGTAGGTTACAAGAGATTAGATATTGGACTGAAGGACTATTACATGATTGATGTTGCTGATGTCTTAGATTTGCATATGTAATACTACTGCAGTTAGCTTAACTAATTTATCATGACGTGGTATAGTGAAGTTATGTACACGATGTAAAAAAATCTGCTAACTTAACCTGAATTTTTCATATAAGTGTTTGCTTGAGGTTTCTTCAGTTCATTACGGAACACATGGAGTAGCATAAAGTGTGTCATGAAAGTTTATAAAATTGATGGCAGTTGCAATTTGGTTAATTGCAGTACCCAGAGACCGAGTTTCCTAGAAAACTTTGGGGGGCGAATTTTGCGTTTCGATAACGTCACCATGTTCACTCAACCGTAGTCGTTCTTTTTTTGAAGTTATATATTTTGGGGAACATGGCCCAAGTGTCCCCATGGCTACGCCCATAGTGTTTGTGCAGTTGCACGGTATTGTGCTAGTACTTGACAACGATTGCTATGCATATACTTCTTTACTACAAACTTTAGTATTTGGCTTTATGCTGGAGGTTTTCAACAGTAATGCACCCACGAAATTGTAGAACTACATTACATCACTGTTTTTTATCACAAAATATTGCGGTGACAAAGATATTGTGTCCCCCTTGTCCAAAAGTTGGTGGGACATGTCCCCTCATCCCCACTTTAACTCGGTTCCTGGTAGTACCTACTATTCATAGGCTTTGACTTTCGAAGTATTGTGGATTTCATATTTGACACTCTGCTTTATTGCTCAGCAGAAAATAGACTGGTTAATGATTCTGACTAAAATCAACCAAGTGGCTTTGCAATGTGCAGAAAAAAATAAACTCCTATTTCCTGTCCTGAGGAAGGTGTTCAAATTCAAAATCTTGCTCAGAAACCTTCAAACGCTGTATGATTCGGGAAATGAAGAGTATAATGCAAATTTAATTTTGATTACGTTTTTCTGGGACATGTGTCATCTGTTATTTCCGGACCAACTATTTTTGACTTCCCGACGTCCATTTTTACTCACTTTCACAAAATATCGTATCTATGCAACGAAACACACATAGCATACAAATTTTTTACACTGTACCCCCAAAACTGCGTTTTTAGAGGGAAATTATTATTTTGTGCTTTGAAATCATTTCTCGGCGGTGGATCTCCAAGTTTCCGTTTCTATGTCCATCTGTAGTTAGGACCACTGAGGGTGAGGCAAGGCCGGCCCTGGCAGTCGCGGGGCCCAATGCAAGACCTAAGCGCGGGGCCCTCTGAGCAGGGGTTTTATGACGTCATCCTGTTCAGTCAACCGTGCTATACGACAGGCCCGTAACTAGGAGGGCGCAAGGAGGCTTCGCCCCCTCCAGAAAAATGTGTTGGATATAGTTTAAAATTGTTGGACATAGTTCAAAAACTTTGGGCCCCTCTCAGAAAGCACTTCAACCCTCTAGTGTCTCAAGCTGGTTACGGGCCTGCTATACGATCATGGTAGAGCGCAGATATAAAGCCTTAGCACGAGAACTGAGCACGTTTGCTAACGTTCGAAAATAGAGGAATTCATCGCTAGTTCTAACGAGAGCGTTGTTTGTTAACAATGAGATTTATATGGCGTTTCTACCGAATTCTCAATCGCAAAGGGTATCTAGAAAAATGAACAATCTGCCTAAACACACCATGCGGCGCAGGGCCCCCAGAGGCGCGGTGCCCCCAGAGGCGCGGGGCCCCCAGAGGCGCAGGGCCCCCA
>JGI24021J15306_10008649_pt1 | contig 12534 bp, 6 predicted proteins | sample Ectturendosymbi1_FD_15306 | JGI IMG/M metagenome (IMG submission 15306) | reverse complement strand
ACAAGAAGTGAGGATAAATGTATATTTTATCTTTGATTCCTAGTCAAGTCCTTATGTTTTGAGCTATAGGTCAATATATAGCTAGGTAAATAGTTCTCCATCCTTTTGATTGAAATCTTATTTAATAATGGTTGAAGACAGGCTTTTGCAAAACTGCCCATCCTAAAACTAAGTCTCCACAATAGCGCTGCTTTTGTCTTCGCCAATAGCTTTGCAGACCCTTGCCTGAAAATGTAGCTTTCTAACATTATATACACTTGGGTTTACCAGACGTCCTGTTTTAACCGGGACAGACCCGGCTTAAAGGCTTTGTCCCGGCGTCTCGGTTGGTCAACCACAAAGTCCTGGTTAGGCATTCAGTCAGGCAGCATAGCCCAACACGAATATTAGCATGCTGCGATTAGTTGCTGAACCAACTTGCTGAAGAATGATGCGTGATCTTGTTTCGTTGTTTTAGATGTAAAGGTAATTGGTACGTCAGTGTAGTGGGTAACTGGTCAAGTAATGGGTTGATTGTTAGTGTATTGGCTAGTTCAGTAAAGTTGGCTAGTAGGAGGGGATGTTCTTTTTGAAATTATAGGTTATTGAAAGGATTTGTTTCATACCGGAACTTGTTTGATTTCCTTCTAAGGCTCGTTGCTTTAAAGCGTCCCGGTTTTCAATCGCAAAAATATGGTATACTTATATACACTAGCATCATTAAATATTGCGCTGTGTGTTTCTGAATACGTGGCAACCAACGTTACAGCAAAACTAGATAAATTTTATAGGAACCAAATCCATGCTATACTTTGGTCTCTCACATGCAATTGTAAATCACTGTTTTAAGAAAATAACCTTTCTAACAGCATGCTACACAGGGTAAAATGTCGGACAGAAGCAGTAAACCATCCTTCGTAGTCTCTAGAAACTTGAAAAATGCTTAATATCATTTTATTGAAGCTAAAATTGATAAACTAACAGAATCCAGTGATACCACACCAAACTCTATTTCAGCATCAACTTGGCTATGTGTATCATCTAACATGAAATGCACTTCACGCAAAACGTGGCAAACGTCACTTTTATTTTTGGAACTTCTCCAAATACAAAACCTGAAGGTAAAAAGTGGAGGGACATGGCAAATGATATCACCCCACCTGAAAAAGTGGTGGGACGCTTCCCCCGTATCCCCCACCAAACTGCGCCCATGGTGATTTCGCATGCAGACACTTTGACTTTTTGTAATGGTAACGTTTAATCTTAAGACTTATAAATTGTTCATACGTTATTTGGGAAAAAGAAGGGAAAATTTGGGCAAATGTTTTTGCATCCCCAGAAACATGTGCTCCCGTAAACCTATGGCTGCATGTACTGTTATCAAGAAAAGCGTGCTTAAGTCCAACCTCTATTGTTGCAGACCTAGTGCAGAGTGTTTCTGCATACAGAGACAGTTCGCTGTGCTGTAATACTGACTATAAACAAGCGCTACGAAGCGCTCACCCATGACTCGACATCACTACTTATATGATGGTTTTCTACAGCCGGGCTTAATTGCCGAAAGCATTATATCCAAAGCAAATCAATGTTTGTGGTTTATAGAATACTTACTTCTCCCTCTTTGATGATATCTTCTTCGGGAGGTGCGTAAAGTTCCGGATACACATTTTTGAGAAACCACTTAAAACTGTGGCATTTTAAATCTTGCCTCAGCTTGACGCGCATGGAAATGTCTCCGGCATCAATCTGAATATAAATAACAGTTTCGTCAAAGAAGATTCATAGTAGAAAGTGTTATCTTTGTGGTGGGAAAAGTTATGGGAAATATTACGGTAGCCTCTAGATGACGGGCCTGAGGTCAACGACTGTCTTGAGTATGTTGTTTGTCGATAATATTGACGACAGCTAAAGATGCTGCGGCACGAAAGGTCGTTACGTTCAGTGTCCTTTGCATGACCACGTTAGAAAAAAGACGAAATAAATTAATATTTGGGAGAAAGTGGCTGGAGAAGACTTTTGCAATAATTTGCCAACTGTTAGGAAAAAACAGAAGAATGTTGATGAGTGCAAGAATTTAGCTTTAGAGTTTTTGTTACTTTATAAAATTAAATGAAAATCAAGGAGTTATCCAAAGGAGAAAGTGAATTCAATAGCAATGAGATAAAGGAGGTTGGGGCATACATTTTTTAACTTGCTAATTCCATAAACAATTAAAAAATCAAGCAAATTTCTTGTCCTTCTATCCAGTATTTTATGCCAAGAAAGGACTTGTAAAACCAATCTATTCTGTAAAAGACATCCCTAGCTACAGTCAACATGGTTTGTCACTTTTTTTTATATGTTACAAAGTCGACAAAAAAGAGGCAATAGTTAGATGTGTCATCAAAAAGGAAGAGAAGCCGTTCTCCCATCAAAAACGTGGAAGGACGAGATTACCTTGCGTTCCCCCTAATCAACACACTGTTTATAGGTACTTAAAGGGTTGATATTAGTATCAATATGGGGACAGGGCCGTCTCCAGCGGGGGGGCCAGTGGTGCCCGGCCCCCATTTGGAATCGGTGCCCCCTATTTCACGTATGACCCCCAGTTGCTGCATACATTCAATAGTGTATTTTAAAAATGTGGCCCCCTTTCTGGTTTTNGGCCCCTCTTTTTGGTTTTTGGCCCCCCCTACTGCTAAATCCTGGCGACGGGCCTGCATGGGGATAAAAGTAAGTGTGGTTAAATTATTCGAAATCGTTGTTGACAGAAAAAGCTATTATACAGCAAGTTGCTAATATTGCATGCAAAATAATTGGTATATGAAAGCTAAGCACAAGCAAAAATTATAAAACTAATTGCATTAGATTTTCAAAATTTTGTATGTTGAATAAAAAAAAACTTGACAAGCTACAGGATCAAATATGAAGCCAGTAATCACATCAGAATATAAAATTGTTTCCAATGGTCATATGCAAACGATAGATTTACAAAAATCGAAGCTTCTCAAGACACAAGACGCTTCTGCATTTTTTGGGAATCGTGTCTATCAGGTTAATTTGGAGCTGGTCAGCCGAACTACGTCTGGGATCGACATCATAAATTAATTATATTCAGGGAGTGCGCTGAACTGCAATAAACCATCTGAGTTTGGCTTGTCACAATTAGTTCCGGTTCAGTGACAATCACACCGGCTCTAGACTTTTATTGGGGACAAGGCTGTTGCTATATCGTTTTTCTGATATCTAGATTTTCCTGAAATTTTTTCAGGGCTTTCATTGCGTGTTAAAAAAACATGCTGTAAGGTCAACCTTTTCGTTCATTCTCAGCAAAGACATTCCCAATACGGTGCTGTTTGATTGCAAAATGTCCACACTCCTGTTAATAAATATTTAGAATTCCCAAAAATGCCAAATTTTGTTGTTCGGAAATAACACTCAATTATTGAAGCAACTTTAGAATGATGCTGTATCGTTAAATCGTTTGATTCTGCCCTGCGCNGCTATCAACAAATTTTCAACAGCAGCTGTACCGATTTTGCTGAAGGAACTCGTTTATAGTATTGCTTCTTGTACTCGTCCAACCAAACTTCGGCAACTCGTTTGTTGTTGCGAGTAATTATCTCCTTTCCTCCTGGGATAGTGTAAGGGGGTGTACTCCGAAACACGTGGCCAACGTGGGAGCATGGGTGGATTTCTAACGTGCCTCCGCAAGTCCATATCTATGAAAATAGAAAAAGAAACGTTTGTTTGTTGATCTGAATCCCGACTGACAAATAGCTATTGTCACTCATTTTGGGCGCCACGAGTAATATGCAAGGACACATNCCTGATTAACNTGTTTTNTGGCGTGGGCAACGAAACTACAGTGCTATCGCGTCGAATGCTGTGATGGTGCCGAGTCATTGGCAACTCCGTGCGTGAAANGTTTTTTTTGTAACTATAGCCAGTAACGGAGAGCACATTGTTGAAAGGCTTCAATTTCAAGTTTAAGGCTAACAAATATGCACCTCTCCAAGATCTGCTACGTCTGGCTGGAAAGTCTTAAACAATTGCCTTCAATTTGAATCTCAATCGCTTTTTCTTAAATTTGCCATTTTGTAGTTTCACCATAAATCTTGCGTAATTACATCAAAATGCCAAGGTTAAATATCCTTGTGATGGTACACTGATATGATGTGACTGAAATTGTAGAAAAGCACAGTAGTTTACCTCAGGTGAGATCAGTGTCACATTGGATGTATTAATAATTGTAGTGATGGGCATGGTACAATAGTTCTCGAAATTTATCAAAATCGACATTTTCGCTCTTTCGTTCGCTGATGATAGCCGAACGCGAAGGAAAGGAAAAAAAAGTACATCGTGGGCAATACAAGTTTAACCGGAATTTTATGCCAGTCCACAACTTTGAACTCGATGGGAAGTTGAAGTTGTGTCTCACTGCTTGAGGAAGCTGATGTGCGTTCAAATTTGCATGACAAACTTAAACGTCGTTTCTAAGATTTTAATGAACTGACAAGCAATTAATGCTGTTTTCTTCCCCCTTTAACCTTAAAACTACTCGTTGAAATCTTGAAATAGAATGGGAATTTCTTCAATGATGAGTTGTTGTCCTTCTCTACCGAATATTAGGTTTTCCAGCATCCTAAAAAAATTTTCCTGACGTTTAGATGCCCAATCTCTACTTTGAGAATTGTACCTCCTACTGTGTGTAATTAATTTCACACCATAGTCTGCACAGCGCTCAATGTTCACATGCAGACGCTTGAGCCTGTTTTATAAGACTGACAAAAACACGTGACTAAAGACCGAAAAATAAGTGCCTTGTTTCAAGTAAGCAGTACCAACAATCGCCGCGATATTTCTCATTATCGGCAAATAAACTATGTTTAGCTCTGTTGAACAAATCCGCTTCTTAAACAAAATAATCTCTATTGGAATAAGGTGTTAGTGAATAATATTCGCGTTACTACTCAAGAAACGGTGGAACCTACATTTTAAAACCTGCCACCAACAGGTTTTTCATTTGGTTAGTTATTTTATTTTACGGCAATCGACGCCAGGCCAAAGCCTGCAATGCCATCTGCAGGTACCAGCAGCAATACGACAACATAATAACAGAACGCAATTAAAAAAAGACACAAACGGAAATTAGGCTCTTAGCGCAATTGATATGAGACAATACAACTGCGCCAAAAATATTGAGAGAAACTTGCAAGATGCATCATGCAGTGCAACTGCAAAGAGGAGGAACGTTTAAGTTTATCGTGACCAAATAAAAGAATGTGATTCCATGAGGCTTAACTGAGGGCATTCAGTTGGCATGGAGTGAATAAATGGTCTTCTGAAAGAATATTTGGAATTGCAATTAACATAACTTGACGAGAAGCAGTGATTAGGTCACATTCAAGCAAAATATGACATTCAGTCTTCAAAAGGCCACACAAGCATAAAAGATAATGTTTGTTATCGGGGTTCAACGGACTGTCACGTAAACGAAGCATACACAGCCAGGACGTGTCACGCGAAATCACGCCACAAAGATGCAGAACTTGAGGCAACTCCCCACAGACTAAAGCAGTTAATTTGGACTGATATGTGATCATCGTTGAGGACTTTATCGCTGCATTTTTTCTGAGCCAGCCAAGAATTCCTTTCAAAACGTCAAGAAATTTTTAAGCTTGAAAAACATAGTGCTGTACTTAGTCACAGTCAAATCATGATTCATGAGCTCACCCTAAGAGATATTTCGATATTTTCACCTCCCCAAATCTTCATCTCAGGATCGTAAGTTCCCAGGAAATTGAAGTACTCTTTGTGCATTGAGAAAAGGCCGCCGGCCATTGTTGGTGACAAAATGGGGGAATCGTTGTGAAAGTCTTGACCTAGAAAGATCTTTTGTCGCGCCCAATTAAAACTAAGATTCCATCTTAGGACTCCAAGTCCGATTGACCTATATAATGCACATATCGAAAATGCATTAGAAATTTGCAAATAACGTTATTTGTGATTAACGCAAAGCGGCTTGCGATCCCGATGAACAAGTCGTAATAGTTTGAATTCCTTGTGTTTCCACACAAAAGGGTAAGTGTAGTGACTGCTGTTCAAAAAAAGTTCTTTGAGACTGAAGAATATTTTTTGACAAAACGCAACTGGAAGAAATACCTCTCAAACCCTACTTTGCTTAAGATCTCTTCAACAAATTTGCGATATATGACACAGCAGTAAAAAAATATTAAAAGCAAGGCACTGAGCTTTATAAGGTGCTTGTAGGCTAACAAGAGAAAAATTTCTCTTGGAAGTTCCTTGCTTGGAGTTTTGTAAAACTACTTATCCCTGCTTTCTTCGTTTGTCTTGAACAAATTTCGTTTTTCACCAAATAAAAGTACCGACCACAGATAAAAGTCGTAAATAAGACAACTTCCGTTCAATATAATGCTCTATGTCTGATTTGCTTGAAAATCAAGTTATTTTATTGAACAATTCAAATTCAAAAAATCATAAGAAACCTAAAACCCGCCACTATGAACGTGGTAATAAATGTACAAAAGCTTTTTCAAATTTTAAACTGCACGATTAATGTTAAACTATTCTTGGTAAAATTGCACCTGCTTTAGGGCTTTATGCGGCTATTGTACGTCGGAATTTAAAGCTAGATTTCTTTTGTGTGAAGACTCATATACGGCAGCAATTTCTACAAAAACAAGAAAGTGCTCCAAGCGTTCATCTGGAAAGTTTTTGTGAAAAATTACAAGGTAAAAGTTTTGTATTTATAAAAAGGAACTACAAAACATACTATGGAGCCTTGTAACAACTGCTGGCGCCCTAGATAAAATTAGAATAGATTTTCATATAATCTCTTTCTCATGAGCGCATTCATGTGGGTAATGATTGCAGCTAAGGTGTATTCATGCTTTTTTTGTGATTTAAATCATGAAATAACACAAGCGCAAAAGTAAGAGAAAGGAATAACCACAATCCACAAACAGTAGAAATTAATTGCTTGCTGATAAAAAATAAAAACATCAAAAATTTCAGGTTTATCAAATTGATGTGATATGACATGTTTGCATCAAGAAAGGTTGGCGAAAGACCGCATGGGTCAACTGCTCAGNNAGACCTTTTGATAGCACAATTCAATTTTAAATTGAAGATGTTTCACATATAATAAAAGAAGTAACAAAATGCATCGAATCAACGTCAGACAAAATACAGTATACAGTAATACAGTAAGTATCAACGTCAGACAAAATACAGTATGCAGTAATACAGTAAGTATCAACGTCAGACAAAATACAGTGTACAGTAATACAGTAAGTGAACAGCCCAACAACAAAATAAATACAGAGGGGAAAATCATTTCTATGTACAGGGTCGGTGGTGGTTGGCAACAAGAGTGGTAAGAGATCCAAATGAAAAGAAGGCCACTAAACACAATATTAAAAAACGTTGACAAGCATATGAAACGAAAATCAACAAGAATGTTGGCAAAATGGCAGGGCGTTTTTGCATTGTTTTCCGAATGAACAAAGTAAGAGAGATTTTAAAATTTCCGGAATATCAGACCAACCTTTTGCGACCAATATACTTCCCTTTAAAACGGGGAATGCCGAAATTTTGGCAAGTCCTTGATGGGCGATAACGCGCCAGCCGATCGAGCTAGAGAATTGTTCAAACCCTCTAAAGATGCGGAAGGTCTTGTTGTTTTGACTAAAACAAATTTTTAAAGTTTTAGATTTTAGTTTTTTGTGAATGACGTCATAGTAGGAGTGCGTTCAGGCCTTTATGGCCAAATTGACTTTGCCCTGGGCCCCAAACCCAGGAAGCAATTTTTTCTTTTTTTTAATTATATGCAAAAATTCGCATCTTTAGAGCTCTTCATTGGTCAACATTTAGTGTTTGTGATTAGCACGTTATGGCCAGAAAGCCGTATTTTTGTCAAAAATATAAAACANCTGCAGCACGTCTGCGCATGTACTGCAATTCCACGGAAAGAAAAGTTTTTAATTTCGAGTTTNACCGTGAAATTACTTTGTGTTTGCTGAAATCACCAAATGTAAGCCCCTCACAGTCTAGTGTTGGAAAAATATTGATCCACCACAAAATATGAGGTNTGATGTGGTAGGGCACATGCCTGCTTAAATCAAACAACGAAGGTGCAAACTTTACTCAAATAACACCAGGTTGGTGTGCAGCAAGTGCAGTGTTCTTCTGCATAGAGGCAAAGGAAAGTTTTGCTGAGATTTGTACCACAGCAATGTGCAACAGCAAAACGGCTTACTCAACAAGCTATTTTCCTAATCCTCTGTCATTTGCCAGCTTTTGGTGGTCTTAGGCGTATGTTTATGAACTCACTACGATCTTTTGCTTTGATCACAATGCGTTAACTATCATGTATTGAACGTAACTCTATTGCACATCAGGAATTGTCGACATTTAGTGATGCAAACTTCCCAACGTTCCCACATGGGAACATATTCATATCCAAAACGCTAAATATAAAAAAACTGAAATTTGATCTTTTCTATATTAGGGTAATAGAAAGAAGTGCTAAAAATATCATCATGGTTACACAAAGGAAAATAGGTCTGAGCGGTAAAGGGTTAAAGAAACACTTCTAATAGCTGAATAGCAGAAATGTCACTCAAAGGAAAGCAGCTTTGTTTACATAGTGAACACATGGAAAAAGTGTCATTAATCAGGTGAAGCATAGTCGAGTTTATGCAAATTATTCAAATTATTATTATTATTATTTGAGTTTTGGTGACGGCAGTTAGCGGCAGGCCGAAGCCTGGAATTTGCCCCCTGCCGGGGCGATTGAGGTGAACGCTCTTGCCCAAGGAGCGCTACGGCAATTCCCTTAGTGGCCGTGGATCAAACACCCAACCTTCCAATTGGGAGGCGGAAACTTCACCACTGAGCCATTGCCGCACTTAAACACATTATTTTGCGGCCAGTGAGTAAATTGCAAACTGTACATTGAACATTTACAGCCATTGTAGTGGGTGGAAAAAATGTTGTCATAAAGTCTTAAATCAAAGGAGTGAATAAAACAATAGCTAAACAAATAGGAATCCACTACGGCAGTTTAGTCTTATGAAGCTTGTTTCGCAACACATATTACTTATTAAGATATAGGTCATCTTTTTTTGAATTGTAATGAAAGCATCTTTTTCATTTTTTCGGTGATGCATCCTTCAATTGTCAGTCCCCAAATATCTCCACTGTGCTTCTTTTTTTTGGTTGGTGAGAAAAAGCAAGTGTTCTTTGCGACTAGTAAGGTTTCATGGATAAAAACTCTGTCTGCATGGAAGTCATTGAATTAAGCAGATTTCAGTTTCTTTCTCGAGCTGCAAATGTTTTTCACAGATTTCCTGGAAATGAACCTGAAAATAATGCTTGGACGCTTTTTGCTTTGATCCGCTTTAGATTTATCTCTGAGTCTGTGTACAACATCAGTAGCATCTTTAGTGATAGCTGGGTACATTTTTTGAGAACTTGCAGCACCTTGTCATCAAATTCACCATCACTGTCCCTCTCTGTAATTAAAATGAGACTTCTCACGTGCATAGAGCATGTAAAATACTCAAAAAGCTGTCTCAACTTTGCTTTCATACATTTTCATTGTGTGAGGACAGTGCTGTGATACCACACCTGTCCCTGGGTTTTTGAAGTGATGTTGCAAATGTTTTGTTGCGTATTTGCAGATAGTTTGATAAATTCTATAGGCCAAAAAATAAAAAGAAATGAAACAAAAATCCTATTTACATTAAGGAAATGTTTTCACCTTAATTCTTTAAATCCTTTACAAAACAAAATTTTTTTTTGGCTTTTAAAATTCCATTGTTCTAAGCAAGCACTGCTGATGATTAAAACAAAAACACAAAAACCGACTATTAAGCAATACTCTATTTTGGTTACGTAAAAAAATCTTAGCAGTAAAACTGTTCTTACATGGCCGTTCTTAAGCTCATGGCAAAGTTGTCATAATCAATGGTTTCGATGACAGGACACACGACCCTAGTGGGGTCCTCTGCAATTCGTTCTAACAACGGTTCGAGCCAATGGGGTGCACATTCACCTGTAACGTAACATGAAGCAGTGTGAATATGCAGCACAGAGAGAATCTTATTCAGCCAGATTGCCTCAAAACACAGAAACTGCAGCAATGTTGAACCGCTTTTGCATGAAAACAGCGAAAATACATAAAAGAAATACGAGAACAGTTTGTGTTTTAAATATACTTATCTTTTGCGTTTCCTGACCACAGATTCCCAGGGTTCCCACAAATTTTAACTAAAAATTTCCAAAAGTTTTGCATAAAATTCTCAAAATTTCACAAACAGTCCCTCGATTTTGCACAAAGCAGTACGTTAATTTCATCTACCTCTTAGCACTTTCAATTCCCGTTTAGCAAGCAGCGTAGTTTGTTATATTTCTCATTTACGGTGTAATAACTTGGAAACTCTTGAAAACTAGAATGAAACAACCATAGAAGTATAGTCAAATCACACCTCAAGAACCATTGTTTGCAAATTATGAGATAGGCTTGCTTATGAATTTGTCTAAAGCAATGATGATNTTAAACTACGNTTTGAATATGTAAAACCAAGACATACCAAAAACTACATTTCATATCACAGTATAATGTAAATTCTCAAAACTCCAGTACCATTACGCTGTACGTTTCACTCNAGTATGATTAGGGTCTAGTTTTGACACACTTNACTAATGATAATAATGTACAAGTAAGGCTTTTCTAATTAAGAAATAACAAACAACTTTGATGTAATCGTGCACTACATTTTCCCAGATTTGACAGTAAAATCACAACCTGATTTTCCCATCGTGTGGCAACGAGTGACCACAACCTGTAGCATTTTTATTCCAAAAAATACAATTTTCCTAATAATACCTAGCTTCTTCAAAACCCCAGATTTTTCCCTAAATGTTTCTGAAATTTCCAATCTAGCGAAAAATTCCTCAGAAGCGAGGACCCTGATGATTCGAATAATCTTGCACGTTCAAATTTATACACATCATCGTTTTCATTTTTTTCCTCCTTTTTAGTGTTTTGTTATGAATCATACTGTTTTTATGAAATCAAAAAACACGTTTCTAAGTTTTTTTCGAAAATATTGAGACCAAACGGCTAAATTCACAGCTCTGACAAAAACACTCTTCTAACACTTTTCGATGCATCTTTATCAACTAGGGCAAAACCGCACCTGCCGCTGCGTACCTGTAGCGTAAGCTTATTGCACATGATATTTCTGAACATTAATATAAGTTGAACTTACAGTGAGAGTCAAGGAATGTCAAAACGTGCCCAGCGGCAACTTCAGCTCCGGCCAATCTGGCCCGAACTAATCCAGACCTTTCAGGCATTCGCACAATTCTCACAATTTTCAACGAGCCGATGTACTCATCAAGCTTTCTTCCCAGGTCCTCTGTTATTCAATCGAAAAATTACATCACTGACGTATAAACAACCTTCATTTTACAAAAGCATGAAAAAACAAAATGTTGGCATAACTACTTCATTTTACAAAAGCACGAAAAAGCAAAGTTCCAGAATAAATACTTATCAAAGAACAAGATAACAAAACAGGTTGTGTAGCTTGGAGGTTGTAATAGGATTTTGTCCAAAAAATGTTGTCCAAAATGTTTCAATCCAAAATGTTTCTGATGTTAAAATCAAACACCTTTTTGATTGGTTAAATATTTGCTTGAGATTGCATTCCGTGTTATTCAAGTTGCACAGTTAGCTTGTCACTGTGAGTAACAGGACGAATAGCAGATGGTATGTTAGGGTACTCTATTAAAGACGTCTTCCTGTTGAATCCTTTTTACGTGGAAGGCGTGATACAGAAGTAACAATCGTTTACGTGATCCGTAGGTTCTCTCCAAATTGTTGGCACTGCAAATGGCATTGCCTTTCTTTTCTTCTTCAACCACTCATAAAGGACGGTCACACAGGAGTTACAGGAAATGTGAGGAGTCCAAAGCCTGACCTCCGACTTTACAACCAAAGTACTGTATGATATGCCTTTCTTGTTCTAGTGGTCAAGACACGCTTCTGCGAAGACACGGTAAACTCCACACAGATATAACAGAAGTTATCTGCACATATTGCACAAAGACGAAGCATTTCAAAATATACTGAAAGCTACTTTAACAGGTCATCGTACTCGTCGTTAAAAGAGCTCAATTCTAAACAAAAAAGAACACAGGGCACGTTTCGATATAAATATACTGGACAGTTACTGTACTTGGAAGTTCATTTGCACCTGCTAGAAGCCTTCAACTTAGTCAATATTAGAATTATTTTTGCTGGCTAGCGTTACCTGCTGTATTTCACTATTTATCACGCAAATTAACTAAGCTACACTCCTATTTAAGCTCTGTAGCTGATATAAATCAGCGAAATATTTTCACATCACTTGTACTGTCTTTAGATAAGCCCTCCCTAATAAGTATTTCATCTCTGTTGTTGAAAAACATCTTATCAGTATAGGAGGAATGCACATTGTATTTCCATCTTTTATAAGCCTAGCTGTTATCATAATATATGTG
>JGI24021J15306_10008647_pt1 | contig 12534 bp, 12 predicted proteins | sample Ectturendosymbi1_FD_15306 | JGI IMG/M metagenome (IMG submission 15306) | reverse complement strand
TAGGGTGACGAAATTAGTATTTTCATAGGATTTCAAAGTGAACGTCAACAATTCTTAACAGGTTTGCGACAAGTAACATTACCAAAAGTTCGTTTTCTAAATGGTATACATATATGTTGAAATAATCACAAAATAGCTTTGTCAAAGGTTGATGCCCTTATGTTACAATTTATTGGTGCTGTTTATTCTTTCTAATAAAATGTATTTTGTCGTTTCTGAAGGTGCTGCCAGCAAAGCAATAGCTCCTTACCTGGCATCCACCATACGCCAGAGAAAACTAAGTGTGTTTCTTCTTGGAGTGCAAAATTTGTGGCATTGACCCATATTTTTTGACATTAACCGCTGTTCTTTCACTTTTCGTAGGTTTGGCAAAAGTTGAAGATTCCCTCCCGAATGGTTTTCCCAGACTACAACGTTTCAACAGCCCGAGGCCTTGCGTGCCTCTTCGATAAAATAATAATCAACATTGAAAACACTTTCGGTAAAAATCACATGTTATGATGTTTCATACAAGAAAGTTGCATGCAGCGGAGCATAGCTCTCATAGCCAGAGTTAGGATGACGTTAGTTCGTACCCAGGTGGACGTATTGAACAAGCACGGCACTGGGCAGGGCGTACAGAGCAGCAAAAAGCCAGGAACCAAATGTTGCTCCGTAACGAAATTTTGTAGATACGACAAAACTTCGCTGAAACTTCATGGGTGATAGGGCGCCGTAACCTCTCATCCAAGCCAGGACGCACATGGTTCCAATACCAGCAGCCACAGAAAGGTTGGTGAGAAAGTTGTGAATTGGACAAAATATTGGATGGAATCTCCATTTCGAACTTACATTCGATTCAATCTAAAAATGCGTGTAAAATGTTACAGGTGAAAGAACTGGAAAGCTATGGTGAGAAAGCAGGTAAAAGCTTAATGTTATCACCATTTATTTCGAAAAGTATTACATGGTGTTTAATTATGGGACTTATAACAGTTGAAACATACTACCACGATGATTTGAAAGGCATTCATTAATTAAGAAAATGTTGAAAAATTTAAACGACAAGAATTTTAGCAGCAGGTGAAAATACAACAAACAGCACGAAAAATTAAACGCAGTCTTGAGATTAACGGCCCTTTGCGGTCATCACCTTAACGTAAGCTACTGTAGATCGTCGACTGATGCTTCATAAAACTAATGCGCCAAGGTCTTGAGATTATAAATGATTCCAGCACTTGAATCAAATACGCGTCACTTCAATGGCAAACATACGTCGAACTTCAAATATCTACATCAAGTTTCGCAATGTATTCTGCTTTCATAAAAACCAATGCGATGACATTTTTGTGAATAGCAAAAGCATCACATTCGCTCACGCTTGCCCGAGTGTTGCTTACGAAATTCCTTTTATGTGTGAAGTCTTTTGACCAAGCATAAAAGCATGCCACAGAGATTATGTTAACGCTCATTGAACGCAGTAGCTAAAGGAATTTTTGACAAACAAGATGCTGACGAATGTGCGTCAAATTACGTGGACAAGATTTACGTGTGGCATTGTTAAAAGATAGCTTTAATCACGGGCTGTTGTTCCAAAACAAAAAATCGATAGCGTGGCTTCATTACTATTTTTCTGAATTCATTGCTGCCTCTTCTCGCTGTGCATTTTTTGCGCAGTTCTTTATACGCATCCCAATCAATACATGCGCTGATCCATCGATAGAAAGAAGCAATATATTTTCGTTGTTTGAATTTGTTCCAGGAAAAACATTTTTGCGTATTGAAGATGACATCAGAGTAAAGGTTTGCTTAAAGTTTATGCAATATATTTAATGCCTTACGATAGTCTATCCCACAGGAAGAGACGCCAGGGAGTGGTGGAATGACCTGGGCATTGCCCCCCTGCCCTTTCAAAAGGGGAGGAAACGCGGGCGGAGGTTCCTTTTCATAACAGAATCGTAGGTAATTTCACAATGTATCAAGATCGTATTGAAACAAATTTATTCCAGCTATTCGTGCACCCAAAAAATTCAGAATGTTTTTTTTATAATTTCCGCTATTATTTTTGAGGTCAACATTCTTGTTGCACAGAAACAGGCATAATTGGTAACGATTTTCTAGTTTTTTACAAGTTTCCATCGACCTCAACTCTTTTACTGCCCCCTTCACTACCGCTGTTCTGACGTTCCCGCCCACAGGGTTGTTGAAGCTTTCCAAAACATTTATCTGCTTAAATTAGTTCAACAAATGATATTGAGGAAACGTAATATGCATGTTTCTTGTCGATCTGGCATCTCGTGTATATGTTTTAATGTCTAGTAACTTTTGAAGTTATTTTTATTTTCTGCCACTAATATTGTTGCGATCGGAAAAGTCCGAGCGGTGTATGCGCAAAGCTTCGCACTGTAGCAGCAACCAACAATGGAGTTCACATGTCATGATCACTCTGGTATTGCTTGTTCGCGCCGCGTTCATGTAGTGTTTTTCTTCGCGCACATCCCGTTCGTGGTGAATCACACAATCAACGCAACGCCACCGGAGAGGTTGCAACAGCATCCCCTCCTTTTTACAACGAACCACACCGATCGCACGTTCTTTGTGTGAAAGCTGGACTCGGCACGACCTCCACATCCTGGTCACAGCACCATTTTGTTGCGATCGAAAAAACCCGAGCGAAATATGCGCAAAGCTTCGCACTGTGGCAGCAAGCAACAACAGAATTCACATGTCATGATCACTCTATTATTGCTTGTTCGCGCCACGTTCATATAGTGTTTTTCGTCGCGCACATCCCGTTTGTATCCTACGATTTTGCATTCAAGCTTGCTATTTTCTATAATCTGTGAAACCAGTCGCAACTACGTTGAATCAATGTGCGGTTTTTGAAAAAATACAATATATGTCCAAAACAAATACTTCTAATTGAATACGTTCCAAACAATGTTGGAATTTCTGATCACACTTCAAAGTAACTGTTGAACAAGTTATGTATGACGTGAAAACATATATTGTGATTGCTATGAACTTTTATCAAATAATAAAACAAAAAGCTTTTAGGCTTGTAAAAATGCGTCATTTTTCAACCAATTAAGGTTTATCCTTTTTATTTATATGGTTGTTCTGTTCTGGTTAACCTATTCATATTGTTCTGATTTTTATCTACGGCGATTTGGAAAGTGCATCACTGCGTTGTGTAATTGAGTTGTCGGCAAATTGTGAAAGGTGTTCGTCTCCATTGGCAATTAGTTGTTAAACAATTTAAAACTGATTTATCTAATCAACTAGCAATCAATGGAAACCGTGGTACACAGCAAGAAATATCTGTTTCAACAAATGTTTCAAAAGAAATTGTACCATTTCAACACGAATTCCCAACTTAGGAGTGTGATGTAAAATATTATCCAATTGGACGTCCGCAGTCGGACAAAAAATCCGACTCCGATTCCTACTAGTGTTGTTGGGAATCCGACTCCGACTCCACCCAAAAATCTCCAACTCCTTGCGACTGCGACACCGACTCCGCAACCCTGTGTGGTACACGTTCCACTAGTGGTACACGAAGGTCCTCAAGGTGGTACGCGAATAGGCTTGCTTTCTGTTTTTCTTCACAAAAAATGTATTCACAGCTATGGTTTTTACTTGTCAATTGCTGTTAATAAATTCCTGAATTTTTGTGTAGTCTGCTTTGTTGGTTTCTAAAAATGGCCGTTATAAATTCTCTCAGCCATCTTGTCCACGTTGTATTTGTGTCAATTCAGGTTTTCCAAAATTTTGATCGAATGATATTTGCCACACTGAGCTTTCCTGGAACAAGATCGTTTGTGGTGACAGTAGGGGACCTACAAATGGCACGCGATCAGCAAAAATTTGCGAACCACTGCCGTATACAGATTAGGAGGCATCAAAAGATGTTGCAAGTACTTCAAAAATACACAGGGTTATGAGTTTGAGTGTCTGCGTCAACGGATGCAGAAGCAAATCGTCTTTTGGAACAACCAGTGGAGTGCGCCAAGGATGCGTATTATCGCCTCTGCTTCTCAGTCGCTTTCAAAGACCCCGCTGTGCTTCAGGCAGTTTGTGGTCTGCCGGGAGTGCATGTTCTCCGTGGGGGTATCCACAGATGGCGAATAGTCCAATCAACTCCGCGCAATGAAGGGAAAGATATTATCAATCGTCTGCACTACGTAGGCGATAATACACTGGTTGCGGAAACCGAAGAAACTCTGCACAACCTCATCCATCGTCTGTGGTGCTGCCGAAAAGGGGTTTGCAAATCAGCACAGAAAAAATCGAGCAGCTGATCACTACACATGATAACATTGCTCACTTTCACTGTCCAACTGAACTAGATGCTCTCAACCTGAAAGTGAACGAAGATATTAAAAATCTTTGTGGAACCTCAGGGTCCGAAAAAAGGAGCGGAAGGTGAAATCACCTCACGCGTCAGAGATGCGACGCGCTCCTCATGGACATACTCTAGTTTTCGTTTGGGACACGGGTGCGCGTATTTGAAACAGTTGTAATGTCGATACTACTCTATGGCAGTCCCACATGGGTACCCAAACAACCACAGCTGAACCGTCAAGTGCGTTTCGAGTGCTGCTGCCTCCGAAACGTTCCAAGCTTGCGACGCCATCTGGATGTTTTGAGCTAGTTTCCAACCAGGAAGTAATTCAACGCGCTGGAGTGCTGAGCGTCGAAGCATTACATAAGCAAACACGTCTCGCCTGGTACAGACGCATAAGAAGCATGGAATCCTATCGCGTTCCAAGAGCACTGGTGTCCACGCGACTCCGACCCACGCGACTGAGTGTTGGCGTTGCGCGGCACTTCTTTGATGTGGTCAAGCGCCACCTCACCCACCACAGTCTGGATTGGCTGCAGTTGATACCTGCAGCCAAACGACAGAATGGAACGCCACTGCAGAAACACCTGTGTCCACGAACAATGACCGGTGTCAAGGGAAATTTCTGACTTCACGCCCTCTGCGCATCCGCAGATTGATTTACCAGGTCATACATTTCGCAAATTCACTGAGACATCAAATATGCTGAGATCTGACGATTACTGTTTAAGGTTAGAAGTTAGGGTTTAGAGATACTGTTTGAAAAAGAAAAAAAATTGACGTCTAGAACGAAGTCAAATATTCTTCAGCGGTCATTATTCCCAAACTGCCGCTTACTGTGGACTATCTTACGTCTAATGAAAAGTTTTTATCTTTGCAACAAACATAAAAAAATTGACCACCATAGTGTGTTCCGTTACTCTGAGACGCGAAATAACTGACATATAAGAATAGGCCAGAAATTTCGCTTGCCATGTCACGCGAAATCCCTGTCTAGGTCAAACATTTTGCAGAGGTCAGAAATTTCGCTGGGCACCGAGAAGAAAATTGCATACCTGCTTGTAAGAATTGCGCCAAAGCGCGAATGCCTCAAGGTGTATTTCACCACGAACCGTTTTGTCGAGATAACGCTGACAGAGAGAACAAAGGCAGATATTCCAAAATAGCTTGGCCGCACTACTCTAATTTTTTAATTGCAAAATCGCGTACGTATTGTGTGTGGGTTATTCGTTAGACCAAAACTCTTTGTTGTGGTGCAACTCTTGCTAACCGCGCACTATTGAGTGGAAACCCTGTTTGCGAAATGTTTTTGCTGTTACGACATCTGCTATCTCAGAAAAGTAAGAAAAACGTTTCAATTGCGCGACTGAGGAGCAAAAAGTCGAGGCGCTTGGGCTCTGATTTTCAGTGTCACTAAAGTTGTGATAACACACAACCTCCGTCGGTTATGCAAAGTTTAAACTCACGTAGTAGGGGGCACTGATGATAAGGTAGCAGAGGTCGGCCATTGCAATGCTGAGAACGAGCCAAGTGTGAACAGAACTATTTTGAAACTTTTTGCTTCTGATGCTGACCAAAATGACAAGCACATTCCCAACCACTCCAGTCGCAAGCAAAACAGAAATCGTCACGGGAATAAGGATTCTGGTGATTTTATTCAGTTCCTCGACTTGCTGAAAAATTTCACCTGCAACACAAGAAGTAGTAAGAAAGCTCGCATCCGCCGAACATAAACATGTAAGTAAGGAGCTTAAAATTTCTTTGTTAGACCGTGTTGTTTGCCGAAACATTTTCGAAAACACTGATTATAATTTGTGAAACTGCTACGTAAAAACTGTCGGCAACTTTTCGACTGCATAGTCATATTCATTCTTGTAAGCAGGGTCTAAAAGTATGCATAAGTATGACAAGCGTGTTTGGAAAAAAATTGTGTCAAAGAAGATTGAGCAATGGTTGAAGGAATTGCTCAATCTTTTTTTACATAAATTTTAAAAGAAGGGGTGTAACTGGAAGCTTCTTTGATTTGGCCGTTGCTGAAATGAAATGTGTTTTAACATTTGCACAACTTACCGCACGGGTATAAAACGTCTTAGTAAAAGCTTGGGTTGGAAAGCAGAGATGATAATGACCGGCATGACAATAAAACTTAATAACAATCTCTTAAACTACACAAGAATTGAGAATGCACAACAATTAGATAATGAACTTCTCACAAGAGCAATGCTCAAATTAGCTTTGTGGCAATCAAACAAAGTTGCGAAATTACTTTCTACTTTCTCTCGGTTATGAATGCGAAAAAGCGATTATCGCAGGTTGCAGCAGAGGTAGCAGCATTATATTTACATCCGAGTAATACCTCGTATAAAGAACATCTGCATAACAGCTTAGTTTCTGAGTTCATTGAAAGAGCTGTACTGTACTATGCGTTTATTTCAACCACATCTTTGAAAACTGCCGAATGTTTCTAAAGCTTTGGGTCATTTAAAATATAAAAACGCATGTGTATCTTTCTCGCTTCCTTTCAATTTGTTGTTCGAAATTTTTATTGGTTTTAACATTACAGTAGATACATGCTTACATTTACAATTCATGGGAGTGCACAATTCGTTGTTTCGGAATTCATAATTAAGTACATGACTACATTTACAATTCAATCGCCTGAAATTTTAAGGAAACTTTTTATTGTTATAAATCCATTTCCAATCAAAAGTAACTTCACATTTTTGACAAAGTAGCATTTCAATGTACAAACTTTTGCCAACGCTCGCACCGTGTGAAATGCCAGAATTAAAAAAATTAGTGCTTTAATTGAAATTAGTGTTTCAAACCTTTGGTTTCTATTGGTGACATACACTCGGCGAAAGTGACTTTCAAAAAGTTAATGTCAAAGCAGAACAATAATATAAAAGTATGAATTCCTGATACAAGTATTCAGAAGGCCTTTTTTACTCACGTAGTTCACCAGGAAAGAGGTCAAGTGTTCCGTTCGCGGTGTTGTTCATCATGCAACAGGTGCTCAATGGCTTGTGTTATGTTACGTAAAAGAACTCAAGAATACTCACAACTGCAAATTTTAAAATCCAGTAATAATCCATACGAGTGCAAAAAATGTAATCAGTGAACATGTAATTGGCAGCACATCGCACAATCTTGCTAAATTGCTTCAAAAACGTTACTATGTTTTAAAATTTTACTGTGGTTGTGTGGTTTGTATAAACGTTGGAAAAAGATTTGAAAATGCTGCTAGTAAAACTGATTTCAACTGCTTTCACAGTTGCTGCAGACTAAATTTTCACATGTGAAATGGCAAAATTATGTCTTTTTGAACTCCGTTTAATCTGTATGATATTTTGCTTTTGTACTTCACTTGCAATCTACATCTACATCGAACATTCTCAAAGAAACTTTACGAACATGTGCGCGAAGTCCCGGCGACAAAATGTCTGACTATGGTCGCTTTGAACGACAGCAAATTGGCAAATGTGATAGTGCGCTACAGCGCTGCAATGTGAACACCAGCAAACTTTGTCCAACGCCTCTTTTTGAGATTTTTGGAAGTTTTGTAATGGTAGGATGCCAACGAGGACTATTCATTCCAATACACAAAGCTATACGCACGGCTGTGGATCCGGAGCCCGAGCAATTTTGGATGGCTGGAGCCGAAAACTTTTAGACAGTGGAGCTGGAGCCTGTAATTAGGGTTCCGGTTCCACAGCCTTAGTTCCTGGGGCAAGCTAATTGTACAAATAATACAATGATTTTCAGTTTTCATTGGACCAAATCGTTCTGGATCCGGAGTCAAAAACTTCTAGAAGTTGGAACCTGAGCTGGAGTCAAAAAATGTATTTGCCTGGAGCCGGAGCTTGAAATTTGAGTTCCGGATCCACAGCCCTGACTATAGGCTTTGCTGCATTTAAAAAGTGGCAGTGGTTTGAAACATTGTGTTTTGTAGTCACAATTAGTTATTTGAAATACGAAGCAAAATAGATTGTATTCGAAATTCTGCCGGAACAGCTGCCATTAACTTATCAGTCAGCTGGTTTTACTGTAACAAAGCAACGCGAACGTCGGATGGTGTGCGTCGCATGTGCAAGAAATCAATGTTGGCTGATCTCTATGTTGAAGAAGGTGTTGCCACTGCAGTAGTATCTTTAAGTAAAGCAAACTTAAATTGTGCATTTTTGTGCTTGTGAGGTGCATGGTCTTTCATGGGTTACGATTTCCGTTGTTTATACACACTTTTCTACTGAGCATTTATTTGTTTATTTGCTTGCTGTCAAAGACAAGCAGTGGACATAAATTTTTCTACTGGAGCGAAACAGTGGTTTACGGTGGTAATTGTTACTGGGTGTGCGCTGTTTGTGACATCATAATATGACGTCATATTCACGTTTCCGAACTATCGCTTTAGCGAAGTTTGTTCACACAGTATATGCATATTATTCCGCACGCACTCTCCTTATTCGTTGTTGTATAATTCTTATTGCCATTGCATTACTATTGACTATAAACTATCAGCCCTCCAAGTAAGGAGACCGGAGAAAAATACATTCAACGCAACGATGGCGCAGTTCACACATGCAAAACTACAGGCTGCGCGAATGTATCGTCGAATACAGGTGTGCGGCTTGGATGGTGGACAACCAGGGTTGGCAGATCGAAACTTGCTAAACTACACAAGACTTGAGAACACGCATAAATTAGGTACAGTAATCAAACCTCCGTTTTCTATTATGTGTCTGTTAAATATACAACTGCTAGGGGATAGAAGAGATACTGACTTGTTTGAGCCGTTATGTTCCATCCGGCTGAACTGTCAATTACGTGACGCAGCTGAGTATGCCCTGGTATATATGCTGATGCTCAAATTACAAGCACAGGTGCGCGGTTGGATAAGCGCACACCCAGGGTTGTCTGTCACATCAAAAACCGAAACGGGAATTTGGCCGATGCACAAAAAAGTGAACTAAATCAAGCAAGTTGAAATGGTACTATTTTGAAAATTGGCAAGAAAATCAATGAAACGTCCATGGTTATCTTTCAAGTTTGTTTTGCGATTTTCCTTTGATCGCACCATCTGGAAAAAGTCACGTCACAATCAGTTCGATGCGTTTGATTGGATGTTCCCCGCACACTTGACACACCTTGATCATTAGGGTTGGATTATCCGGATAACGGTTAACCGATTAACTGAGAGTATTTTTGCTATCCGATGTCCGGATATAATTTTGTCGGTTAACCGGATGAAAAGTAACGTTATTGATGCGTTTTACGCTTTTTTGGTAGATTTGAATATTCTTTGTTTCCAGATACGGGCGAGCGAAGTTCTACTAAAACACCGTAATTAATATTTTTACAGAAGAGTTCTTTCACATTGTAAGGCAAAGCCTGCGACAGGGGGTTACAAGAGATACATCGTACCCGGGCTGGGTAGATATAGGGTCCCAGAAGTATGAAAGTGAGCACGACAAGTTTTCTGTAATCAAGACCAAAATTGATAGTCGCTTTCTCCAAATGCAGCGCTGGTAGCTATAAACAGTGTTTCCTCTAAGATCTCAAGAAATGTGAAATTGCTCAAACGGTATTTTTAAATGAAACTTTGTCGAAGCTTTTAGCTGCTTTAGACGAATTTACTTTTGTCGTGGTCTGCTTTTGTGCTGCAGTATTTTGTGACTACTACGTCATACACAACAAGTAACGATTGAAACTGCGATACAGCCGAGTTTATGTACAGCGTATCGTCCACAGATTCCACGCAGTAAGACTGTAATAAGCCCCTTGCAAGAAGTGTTGTCGCAGTCGCATCTCACAGAAGCTGGTGTATTTAACAATAACCAGTGGCACATTTAACTGTGAGATGACGCATATCGTACACAGGCCCGTCAAATTCTACAAAATCACAAATCCTTGATAAGTAAAAAGTCTCCGCTTCCTTCTTTTATTCAAAATTCGGATGAGAAAAATTTTTAATCTTGTCTATGCTGAACAAAATTGAATGCGTTTTGAGGATTTTGACAGCAAAAGGTATGATGGTTACTTTATATCGGGACTTATTTTGATACGTACCAGGTTTTAGAAACATACGAAGCTAATAATTTATGTTACTACAGTAAACCTCTGTTAATCCGGATCTTCGCCAAAACCGGATAAAACTGGTGGTACGAATGATTTCTAACGATTTTCTTTATAAAAATATTCGATTTGTCTGGATAAAATCTGCTCTTTTCACATCTTGTAATCCGGATTTTCTGCACTTCCACGTTGTTGTGTCTTTAGTGCACTGACTAGTCTCTAGGAAAGATTCGGCAGCTTTCAGACACAACACAAGTGTGCTCGCGATCACTAACGGATGTTTATAACTACGATAACAACGACGGCAACCGAGCGCAACATTCGACAAATCGTAGAGACGATTATTACGTCACGCACGGGCATATTACGTTGAACGTTACTGTCAAGGCACGCCACCGCACAACGGTGTCCGTCTATTGATCGATTTTGAGTGTGCGTGTGTAGAGCATTATCCCTGAGTGTATTGTATTCGGTAAGATGTGTGGAGGGCATTACCTTCCAAATAGAAAGACTGCTTATGGGCCAGTCGCAGAGATCTCTGCATCAGTCCAAAATCCCGGATTTCTTCTCAGCCAAATAACCTAAAATTGTGAACTTAGGATTATTCATAACTAGGGTAACAAAAAGTCAATAACGTCAAAACTTTTCTGCCTTTTTTAAAGATTATGAAATGTCCACAAACCAAATTTTCCGCTCATACCATGAGGGAATCCCAAGTTATTATAGGTCAAAAAAGTCAAATTTTATCATTAGGTCAAAATTTATCGTTGGGTCAAACTTTTCTTGCAGCACAGTTTTTTCTCTTTATCAATATTTTATTGAAACTGTAACAACAGATGTTGATATGCTTTTGCAAGTTTTGTTGCAATTCTGTAATAATAATGGGTTTGCTGTGATTTCTGACGTAATCATATTGTTTTGCCCACTACTGGACAATTGATTACTATGTAGGGTAGGCGACGCCTATCATGGTAAGGCAAGAAACGTGGTCTTACAGTACCTGGTTTGGTAAATTCTAAATCCATTACGCATACGAGCGTATAATGTTTCAACTTCATGATGTTCTCAAGTTTGACTCTACTGTAGTTTAAATCTACTTATCAATATATCATCCCCAAAGTTGAACAATCAAATGTTTTTAAATTTCGAAGCATAGAATGCATGAATACGCTTCTGGGTTAACCTCAACACCTAAGGGTAAACTATTTTGCAGTTGCAAACGCAGAAAATTTATAGGTCAAAAGAAAGTCAAAATTTTATTCGATTTGACCGACGATTATTTCCGGTTTAGGCGAAGATCCGGATTAACCGAGGTTTACTGTAGTTTAAACCAGTACAACAATTAATCTATTTGTCATTATCATGGTAGCTGTTTATCAACATCCTGATTACAATACAAACAAGTTACAAAAAATACGACAAGGGCACCAGCAGCTAGGGGGCCCGGTATCGGCATTTGTACTCCCTGGTGAAATTTGTCTCAGAATCCCTGTTGTAAGGTGACGTCTGCGTTCTGTATTATAAGAAATGCATTGCAGAAGCAGTAAATGTTAAAAATGTATGATTTTCGTCATATATACTCGCACAGTGCATGTGTGTATTTACAAAAAAAACTGTGTCATGATTTTTCATCACGCAAATCTCACGAAATTTTTTATTCAATGCAAATCTCATGAGCAATCAACTGTTATTATCCGGTTAAGCAGTTAGCTGGAATACAAATACATGGATATATCCGTTATCCGAATAGTAAAAATTATTGATATCCGAACTAACCCTACCGAGCATACGCCCCTGCCTCTAAAGGCAATGCATTTCCAATTGAAATGAAGTTAAAACCAACAATGTAATGTTCATTTTATCTTCTCGAGTCACATGACATTAGGACGCGGTAGAGAGCCTATTGAGCTAAGTGAAAATGCAAGATTGGACAAATGTAGACACAAGTGAGATACAACGCAATGAGATAAAACGAAGTGCTACATTTAAAGGAAACTGCAAACGAAATGTTACTTTTCAAAGAAAACTATGGATGTAATTTGCAAAAGACTGAAACAAACAAACAAAACTTTCTACAACTGAAATTCAATTATCTGCAAATGTTTGGCTTGTTGATCTGATCAACATCAATGAAGGTC
>JGI24021J15306_10008644_pt1 | contig 12535 bp, 9 predicted proteins | sample Ectturendosymbi1_FD_15306 | JGI IMG/M metagenome (IMG submission 15306) | reverse complement strand
TCTATTGCTGCACAGATAATCAACATGCGACATCAATTGGCTCAATCACTTCCGGCAACCCTTGTGCAAGTGGAACCGCACCGGGGATCGTTCCGCTTCATGGCCTATGTTATCAAACTTTTTTAGGTTCTCAAACTTTTTTGTTGCGACGCCTTTGGAAAAGTTTACCGAACTTGCGATGGACCAGCATCAAGATGTTAGTAAAGACACATATTTATCAAAGTGTTATATATATAATTGATGAAAGCACGATAAAAACGACTCTGATGCTTTGTTTGATTTGTATTTTTGTTCAAATAAGCGTAAAACACTGCGAACTACAGACACGTTTGTTACATCTTCCTTCCACAACGATAGCCTTTTAATGAACACCACAATTTTATCAGATACGTCAAACGTATTTTTATCCGGCCCTTGCATAGAAATATTGAGCTTATTCAATTTAGAAAAGATACAGTATAACACAACTAAGTCAATTTAAATAAAGATTCGTTCCAAGCCAAGCAGTCAGCAAGTTGATTATTTTTATAACTGACTACTGTTGTATAGCCTTTGTCTGAGTAAACTAAAATTGTGCAAGCCGTTTATTGGTAAACATTTTTTTACTAAACAATAATTGCAGTTACGTAGTCATGAGATAGTAAATAGACTATCCACTGTCAGCATGATCGCACTTGAAAATGTACTTTGGTAAAGTTACAAAATTGCACTGAATTTTACTCTTATTAGCTCATTGAATAAAACTGCCCTGAATTTTACTTTTATGCGACGCCCTTGGAAAATCAAATCGACGCACCAGGGCGTCGCGACGCACAGTTTGGGAACCACGGGCCTATGTGGGGGCCTATGTGAATTGTGAATATTTAAAAAACACGGAGAAGTATTGCAGTTGATGTGAATGTAGATGATATTACACAAGTTTACTTTTATTCTGAAGGGCATCGGCGTAGTTCAAGTGTCCCCTAGCCACGTCTATGTTTATGTCTAATAGCATGCTTTTGTGGTGGACATTAGACAATGTACCGCTACCACTCGTAAGCCGAAAGTTGTATAGGAAGCTCTGCAATGTAGATCCGAGCGGCGAGCGCAAGTACAAAGTTACATCAATCAAACCGAACTGACAAGCGAACTGAACTTGCAATGCAATTGCTTCACTCTTGTTGAACGGCGCTTACGTTCGAAGAACGACTAACATCAAGAAAACTGACTGCTAACAAGAACCGATTACCTTTCTCGCTTTCGCTAACCACAAGCGCAGACGCGTTCTTGTGTAAAGGTAACGTCTTGGCGCAGGATGCAATGCACGAAAAAAAAGACTTCACAGAACAACACATGCATCCGTCCAAAGCTCCCCAAAAGTTCAATTTGCAGTTATTCTTAAATGCAAACCGTTCTTTATGAATTAGAAAAGTAATGTACAAGATTTTACAACTACTACGTCACAGATGAAGAAACAACTTTCCAAAGGCAATATATTATGAGCGTGGTTGATTGATGAAATAGAAGCATACAGTCGACCCCAATATGGTGATAAATAGGAATGAGTGTGCTGGATGACATTCACAGTTTTTGCCTTACCTATACAGTTAATACGTAGGGCAGCTTTAAGTTTCCTTTACTTGTAAGTACCTGGACTTCGAAGATGTGGTTTTTCTACCTTTTTTCTCTCGCAAATAGGCAAAACACAATGAAAGTTTTGTGGCGTGGCAAATGCTAAAAGTGATGCTTTGAATCTAGCGAGCAACCCTTCGTTAGTCTTTGTTCAGTTTCAAAGCATTGAACACTTTCCTGTAAGTGACAACTGGACTTTTCATGCTCAGCTAAACGCACACTAGCATTGGACCAGTTAGAAAACCCAATAATGAATAGCGCCGCATTAACATTGTGTAAAAGCTTACAACAAAAGCAAAATATCCGTTTTTTTCAGCTGAGTACACCAGCCATTTCGTTTGCATAACCTCTACATTGGATAATTTACATTGTAAATAACAAGTTGAAAATTTCCTGCCTGTTACATCTTTGGGAAAATTCAAATCTAACTTATGTGGACCTTTCGCGATTAGAAAATCTCTCTGAGCTGTTGAAAGACGTTTGGGCCAAGACGCAGGATTCTCACAATTTTCGATAAAACTACAACATTAGGACTCTCATTTTTCCTCTCGGAATCTGAATCACATTGCTGGCTCAAGGAAGATCATGATGTAGCTTGTTCAGCAGGTTGTACAGGAGAGGCAAGAAGGTTGTGCAGATCTTGATCTTAAAGGAACTGATTGATACATATATATGATGGCCCATGCGTGACACCCTAATTTTTTTTCTTTCTGGCATTAAGAAAATCAACAAAAAATACAAAAGCATTCTTACATGTAATCGCAAATTAAATTCATTTCGTTTCAAAAACATTTTACTTTCATTTCAAAAGCACTTTCCCTCCGCAAGTTGTTTATAAATAAGAACATCTTCGTTTGAAAACAATTTTTCTTTCGTTTCAAAAACACTTTCGATTCGCAAATGGTTTATAAATAAAAGCGTTTTCGTTTAAAAAACAATGTATTTTCGTTTCGGAAACACTTTCATTTTGCAAGAAAAGTAAATCAAACACAAATCAAAAACAAATCGAATCAGCTTTTCTGGTCGTGGTCCATGCGTGCCACCCTCCGTTGAAGGCCAGTGTTTCCACTTGAGAAGGCTTGATTTGCAAGTTCTATGTCGATGTCTGGCTCCAGCAGCTCGCGATCACATTGCGCGTACGCGTAGACTGGTCTGAGTCTTTTCTTGTTGTGATAACCTATCCTTGGGGAAACGTCTTTGAGGGATTTGTGACATAAGACGTAAATTAGAGTACGTGAATGGCAGACATGGGGTAATCGTAATCGTCAATCGTAATCGATAATAATCGATTATAGCTTTTTTAGTAATCGTAATCGTAATCGATTGAATTCACCAAAAATGAAATGTAATCGCACTCGATTACATTGCCAATTTAATCGTAATCGACGATTACTTTCGCGATTAAACTTGAAAATCTTCACCCTACATCACTGTGCGATGAACCGAGGTTGTGCTGGCTGGGTTTCCTCCTTTATCATCGTTTGTCATGGTTATGTTTCAGGGGAGGCCATTTCCCCGTCTGTGTGCGTTAAATCCAGATGGTCCAGCGGCCAACACAGTGTTTGTAGCGAATTCTCGCTTTGTTGCACCTGCCCTTCCTGATGGCCGCCAGAAGCAACGTAGCGAGTCTAGTTAGACGTAGCAACAAAACGAAGAGCTTCACTTCAAAACGAGTTGATACTTCGGTAACAGTATAGCGCGACATTACGAGGAGAGGTGTTGGTTTTATCTATATATATTCAGTGCAAACTGATGAATGTAAGTGCTGGAGTAGGCTATGTATATGAATTAGTACAGTAATTTATCTACAGTAAATTTTTTTTCAGAAGAATAAGATACTTTAATCCAATTTGAAAGTACTTTTCCACAACACTGATAACTAGTGTGTCAACCGTGATCCACCAGACACTGCTAGAAAAACTCAACGAAACTAATGAGGTTTTGTTGACCATTGACATTTGGTCCAATAGTCAGATGCGCAGCTATATCGGCGTCACTGTTCATTCATTTCAAATTAAAAGCTGCACAATGCTATGCTGGCTTGCAGACGATCGTAACCCGCACTTAGAAGATACAGTCAGCAATTTTGAAATTATTAACAAACGAATTTTCAGCGTCACTGAACGAATGTTCAAGCCTGATAGATGTCATTTGACTGTTAAAGATTTGAAGCCTTGATGTTTATCAACTTTAACAAAGATTTTAAACATTGATTATTTTTGTTCAATAACATTTAAAGTGTTTGTTGCAGCGGAATAACTGACAGGAGGGATGAGGGGCGATTTCACTCCGCTGGCCAGCTAAATGTAAAAACCAGGCGCCCACTTAGCTAATATTTCGGTTTTAATATTCTTTTAATTGGTTTTCAGTGGGTTGTCGTCTTTTTGCGTTATTCGAGGATTTTCCGTTGAATTGGCGTTTTGGTATAGCTATCCACCCCCGGATTCACCAATATTTCTCAAGATTTTTTTCTGAGTGTTGACTTGTAGGTCACATACAGAGGCCAATTGGCCTCTTTCAGCTAAGTTTCCCTCCAGCTCAAACCTCTAGTTCCGCCACTGGTTCGTTGACTGCACGAACATCTCAGTAGAAACTTATTGTAATTTTTTTCCAATGATTGATCCTTACAGATTTCGTTATTGCATTCATTAAAATCGTATGTTATCTGAAAAGATACTTACATCAAACCATGCAAATGGGGTTTGTTTTGGTTCTGAAGATGTTTCAAGACAAATGTAATCGCGATTGTAATCGTGATTACTTTCAATGTAATCGTAATCGATTACATTATGATTTGTTTTATTCGTAATCGTAATCGATTACATTTGTGCTGTAATCGCCCCATGTCTGGTGAATGGTATCTTTTACGCCAAGAGAAGCGGATGGATTGTGCGCCTGGGGTATGGTGGTTGTGATGCAGTCAGTCAGTATTGGAATATGCTGGCCTCTAGCAGTGGTAAAGATGCTTCGTGATTGAAGGGAGCCTAAAGTATTTTATTGGGGATCATTTGTCAAAGGTGCAACGTGTGCCTACCAAATTTCAACGCTTTTGGCAATTTCGGCAGAAATTTTGTAACTGAAAAATTCAAGGGTAGCCTAATTGCTCCAGTTTTGATGACCTCCAAAAGAGTAACGGGCTCCCTGTCCCTGTGGCAACGTTTTCAACGCAGTACTTGTCTCATATTCTGTGATACTGATAGGCAGTGTCGATTTTGCGTTAGCATTGCAAATACCAAGCTAACTATTGGTAGCCTATTTTTGCAACCTCTCGGTTGGCGTTGCGTTGAATGTGCGGTTCAGCACGAACGAGATGTACGAGAGGAATAACACCCATATATATGTGGTGCAAACAATCAATAATAGAGTGATCTCGATCCCCAACAAAATTCTTTAGGCTCCCTAAAATCACGAAGCATCTTTTAACTTTTTAACCAAGGTTACAGGCCAGTATAGTCCAGTACTGACTGACTGCATCACAACCACCATTCCCCATGTGCACAATCCATCCGCTTCTCTTGGCGTAAAAGATACCATTCACTTACTCTAATTATACGTCTTATGTCACAAATCCCTCAAAGATGTTCCCCCAAGGATAGGTTATCACAAGGAAAGACTCAGACTAGTCTACGCGTACGCGGAAAGTGATCGCGAGCTACTAGAGCCAGATATCGACAAAGGAGGACCTGCAAATCAAGCCTTCTCAAGTGGAAACACTGGCCTTCAACGGAGGGTGGCACGCATGGGCCACGACCAGAAAAGCTCATGCGATTTGTTTTTGATTTGCTTTTTTTTGCAAAATGAAAGTGTTTCCGAAAAAAAGTGAAAGTGTTTCCGAAACGAAAATTGTTTTTTTTAAACGAAAATGTTTTTATTCATACACCACTTGCGAAGCGAAAGTGTTTTTGAAACGAAAGAAAAATTGTTTTCAAAATGAAAACGTTTTTATTTATAAACCATTTACAAAACAAAAGTGCTTTTGAAACGAAGCTAAAATTGTTTTTGAAACTAAAATGTTTTTATTTATAAACCATTTGCAAAGCGAAAGTGTTTTGGAAACGAGAGTAAAATTGTTTTCAAAACGAAAATGTTTTTATTTAGAAATCATTTGCGGGGCATAAGTGTTTTCGAAATGAAAGTAAAACGTTTTTGAAACGAAAATATGTTAATTAGCGATTACATTTGAAAAATTTTTGTATTTTTTTGGTATTTTATTTTTGAAAAAATGTCAGAAAGAAAAAAATCCAGGGTGTCACGCATGGGCCACCATATATCTGATGCCTCGATCACGGTACTATTCTTCTTAACGATAAATTTCTTTTTCACTTTCCTTCGCTGCTTTTATTTCCTCTTTTCTCTGCCACTGCGGTAGGTTCTATACGCTTTCTTTTATAGGCATATTTTTTTGTAATTTGGAACGTCTAAGTTTTTCTGAACAATATTTAGTTATTTCAACAATGTCGCTTGATAGCTAATACACTAAAAATTCTCAATTTTGCAAGTTTTTTGCATCAATTTTGATTGGCGTTTGAAGGTATTAAATATCATTTGCGATTAAATTGGATTTCAAGCTTTGTCGTGGTAACTTCCTACAAGCTATAAATTCCGAGTGGGGGTTATACTGCCGTCAGCAGTAATCCACAGAGGCATAACAATCGTTTAATGTGGATTGCCATTTGAAAGGGTTTTGGGCTATGGCAAATGAAGTTTTGGGCACAGTGCATATAAAATCTACAGTATAACTAAATCGTAGCGCACCATGCATTTTTCCTAAAGCGAAGGCCCCAGCTTAGAACTGTTTCAGAAAAACGATCAAAATTAGTTTTGGCACAAGCGTTGCTACACAAAACACTATTGACCGACTTCCCAGATAGATTGAAACGGTTCAATGTCCAATATAGACCAAGCCGAAAAAGTGCTAAATAGAAATTTGTTGCTGGTGGTTCAGTGGACAACTGCTGGAGTCTTCGGACTTGAACAGGTGTACGTCTGCGAGTTCAACTTTCACCTGTTGTCATCTGTGTCAGTGTTCGTTCTAACGAGAGCACTGTTTGCAGACAATGAGATCCATGAGCTGTTTCTATTGAATTCTCGAACGCAAAGAGTATCTGGCAAAAATAACCTACCCAAACGTCATGGCGTGGGGACCCCATAGACGCGGGGCCCAATGCAGCTGCATCGGCTTAAGGCCGACCCTGGCAGTGGACTGTAGCCTTTATGAAACAGAGTTAGGCCTATCAGTGTATGTGGTCTGTGTAAAAAATCGCGCACACAATCTTCCTGGAAATTTGCCGGGAAACCATTGGATATAAGTATAGTTTTACTACGTTGGAAATTTTCGTGCATAATTCTGAGAGCTGGCTATTGCGGAGGCTCGCTTCAAAGATGAATTTACAAGATGTCTTTCATAATGCCACGGAAGAAAACTGGACCATTTGCTAAACAGACATGCGTGGGCTTTCGATGTTCGAATAACGATTCCAGATTCGCAACGTTCCACAAGCACATCAAGGAAGGGCATGCAACCGCTAGTTTCTAGTTCTATGGTGAAGCGAATACTATGATAAACGGCGTTAATTTGGGAAAAAATAATTGCCCGGTTGCACAGGCATGAAGTGTGAATTGAAATTAATATGTACATTTATGCATATTAGCTACTGCAGGTTAGTATATAAGTAGGCCTGAGCTTACTAAATGTTCCAAATAACAAATTTGATTTAAATTTTTTTGCATTATCACGTATGAAACGCTCGTGCATTTTTCTGATCATTTTCAAGCCAATAAGCAAAAATACACGGAGTTTTTACTAAATTCTTGTCCTATTGCTGTATTAGGGTTATAGAATTAGTAAATTTGCTTTGCTAGTGAGAACTGCTATAACCTACTATTAATGTTGAATTTGATGCGTCGTTATGAAATTCGCAATGCAACTGTGTTACGTGCATTCTTTGAGATCAACGTGAGACATTTCAGAATTAACTAATAACATTGGTAAATGGTTGTATAACGTAAAATAACAAATACAGCATATCATTCTCTGGTCATAGTACTGAAAAGCTGATGAAGCTCTTAATTAGTCATGATTTATAAGGGGGCACAAAACAGGTCTCGCAACAGCACTTTTTTTGCTTTCAAAGCCCTGCTCAGACGAACTGCTTGCAAGTAAACGTGGAACAGTTAGGGATGCGAAAAGTAGACTCTGACTTCTTCGAAATACAACACAACATTACTATGGTATGCAGTTAAAAAACATTGAGTCGCCGAAGGTGTTTTTTGCCCCGGGTTGATCTTCACCTCGGCACTTCTGCCAAGACCGTCCTGACATATTATAGTCCACGAGTGGCAACCAGGCGAACACATTGTTAATGACAACTACTGTATTTTTTCTTAAAAAAGACGAATGTTAGCAAACTATCATATACTGTATTGCACCGAAAAATAAATATAAAAGAAATCTGAGGACTTTTGTTAAAAACACGTAACAAGATGTGAATACATGAAGCTAAGGGTTTTCTCGCCCAACAGTCGTTTGCACCACTTGCAAAGCAATGGGGTTGTTCGCAGGTTGCTGACTGGTGACGGGTGTTGTCACAGCAACGCCGGTTGCGAGCTGCAAGCCCAAGCCGTGATTCATCGCCCAAACCTGGAAAAGTAAAACGCACGTAATTCTGGGCCAGCGGACGTAATAATCGCTCGACGAAACACAACGAGCGTCAGCAATCAGCAACATGAGAAAATCAGGCGAACGTCGAACAACAAATATCTTTCTAAACACGACAGTTGGTATCATAGACCAGGCCTGTAGCCAGGCTGTAAGGTTTGGGGAGACAAAATATATTTTAGGGGGGAAAGGTTTTTGATTTTATTATGCGTTTAAACCAAATTTTTCTGGGCACAACAAAATTTGGGGGCACTGCTCCCGAATGCGCCCCACACGGCTACGGGCCTGCCATAGACCCACTGTAGGTTATTTTCACGCGAAAATTTTCAGTCAAGTTCACAAGAAACCAAAACGCATTTTCAGTGAATCGGCAACAGTTGCGAGGAGAAAGGTTTAAATCTTCTTTTCTGATGAATTTTGAACTTATTAGAATAAATTGTAATTGCGCAACGTCGATCTACCAATCAAAATTATGTTTGTAGACCAGGGCCGGGTTTAGACATTTGGAGGCCTCACGGCAGCCTTATGTGGAGGACTGGGGGCCCTCAGAACATCAAGAAAATATTATTTAAGGTCAAGAAAATACTGTTATAAGCTAACTGGAAATGTAATCATAAGTAAAGTCGTAGATTAAACGTTCTGTTGGTTGTAGTTTTCCGTCAGTAAAAACAGAAAAATGACAAGAATTTAAATAAATATACTTCTCTTCATTTCCCAATNCTATTGCTATTAACTGTCTGTATGATTAATCACATTAAATATGTTGAATCAGCCTTAACCAGGAGTCTCACGCCTCAAGATTGTNNCANGCCCCNGGGCACGTGCCCATTTTACCCTGCCCTAAATTTGGCCGTTTGTATATTTGTACATTTGATAAAAAACTAAAATTGCTAAAAACAAAAACATGACACACTCCGAAATAGCCAACATGCGAAACATACCTGCCCTTGACCTGTCTCAGCAGGGAAGCTTGCCATCTGAACAGCTTGGATCGCTCTGGATTCCGGACCCGGCGGAGCGTACGTCTGAAAGGGATAGCCCAGCAGGTTTATGGGGATCGTGTATCCGGGAGTAGCTTGGCTATTCGCCATCACGAACCCGTGATTGCCAGGTATGACGAACTGGGTTGGCCCAGCGGCAGTGTATACGTTAGCCGCTGGCGGCGCACCGCTTGTGTCACGCGATGACGTCTGAGACTTCTTGAGCGTGTCGTCAGTGGAATCAGCCGAAATGGTTGAGCTTCCGCCACTATCGGCCGAGCCAACGCGACTGCGCGATCTGTCCGCTGCGGCAGACGGTGTCTGTGAACGTTTGCTGGCGGTTGGCGTTAGGGCAGGGTAAGATGGTTCAGCGAGGGAGACAGCCGCTGCCGGGGGCGCGATCACTTTCGTCTGCTGTGGGTGCAAACTGGCCAGCTGGATCCCGTGCGACGGAGCCGCTGCGCCAGGGGGGTACATGACGTAACCGATGGGCACGACGACTGGCATCTGGACGTTTGGCTGACCAATCTGGGCGGGCTTGCCGTTGGGCTGCACGAGCTTGGGGTCGGGCACAATTGTGTTGTTCATGATGTAGCCGAAGTTTGGAACACCAGCGACCGACGCCGAGGCTAAAGGCTGAACGTAACTGGTTGTGCCACTTGTCGGCTGACCGACAGGTCCCGCCGTGAAGTAAGGCACGACGTTGTAGGCAACGGCATTGCTAGGAGCGGATATCGGGAGCGGTTGAACCACAGGAGCAGCTTGACTGACCACTTGCACCACTCGATTTGCGCCGTGACCAGTTGGATCAAGCACTTTGAGCACTGGCTGCGAGACGGCTGCGCCTGCAGGTAGAAAGTGTTGTTGAATGGTTTAAATAAACGTAGCACTTAAGTTTTCAGCAAACCGAGAGAAAAGAAATTGCATAAAAAAACAAAACGCGCGCAGAACTTGCTTCCAGCAGCACAGCGTCGCAAGTTAGTCGTCAAACACACTTCAGCCACATTTCCGTTAACTTATACGCAACGTAAGTTGCGAGAAATGTAAAAAAAGCCATGACAAAAATAGTCAACCTAGAACCAGCATGAACCGCACGAATCTGTTGAATAACTGGCTGCCGTACCAGCAGCTGCTGGAGCTGTTCGTGAAACTCCCGGTGCCGTGCGCGGTGGAGTCGTCCGGGATGGTGGCTGGGNAGGTTGGGGGTCTTTTGATGTATCGCCCGAGCTGCTCACCATCAGCGATGGCAGAACAGTCGGTTTGCTGCTCTTTAGTGTCGTGTAGCACACCTGAAGTCATAAAACATAAGTTCCAGGACGCTTTCAGAAGGCAAGGCTTCCCACAACGCGTCAACAAAGGAATTCCACGAATTATTGCCGAAGTGGGGTGCGTTTGAGGATTTCTTTTTTCAGTGTTTCACTACGGAGAACGTTACATACAAAAGCTTTTGGAATTCAAACTTGAAACATTTTCGCGTTGTTAGCAACCCTGTGCAGTAATCTGGACTGTGCTGTGATTCTGCCCCTATGGCTTCAAATTCATCTTCGTGGTTGACTCACCTCAAGATTTCGTTCTGAACTTGTCGTAAACACGAAGCAAATAACAGTTTGGATGATGAAAGTGCCGTGAATTGCTGGTAAGTCACTGTTTATTGTGATACTTGACTAATTCAATTTACAGAATAGAGTTAAATCAGTACGCTTAAGTTTGAGTAATAGGTTTTCGTATATACTTGTTGCCATTTCATTTTTTGTGATTACTGAGCTTTGGGTCTGAACTGATAATTCAACATTTTTGTTTCTATTCGAGCGCAGTGGCCGCGACCGATGTTTCTTTCGTCGTACCTGTGTGGCAGAATGTGGAGTCTGAGCCGTTGCCGAAGACGAGAGGCCAAATGGTGGAACTGTTGTTTTGGCCTTGCCCGCTATCAGCTGTTGCTGTTGTTTCCCTCTCCAATTCGTTGCTGTCGTCATAGTTACTAAAATCGAAAAACAAAGAAACAGATGACCCCTGAATTAAAACACAGAAAACGGTTACAGAACACAATATACTAACACGTTTTGCTTTTCAAAGTGATTTCAAAAAGATATTTGTTTCACCGAAACCGTTTTATCTGTTGCTCCTGCAACTTTGCAACATTTTGCAAACATTCCTGGTTGCAATTCACACAAACCTTTAGTTTCATCATAAATGTCGCGACTTTCGAAGCGCTTGAACTTCTGCGCATCCTAAACACTGTAAACGAAGCAGACAGCACAACTTGCTTCTAACCACTGCAATAACAACACATTATTTAAATCACCCGCTTTTCAAGAACTTGCTGCCCATTTTCATCTAAATGACTATTTGATAAAAGAAGCCCGAGCTGCTGCAAGCAGAACAACAATGACAACTCACTGGCGTGGTGTTTGCGATCCCACAAACTGAAGGTTGCTTTCGGTTTTCCAGCTTCACTTAACTTCGGTGCCGCAGACGTCGTTTTGGTTGTGGGAGCTTCGTATGAATGCATAAAGATCGCTTTCTTCTTTTCTCCCGTCCCTCTGTAATCCGTCCATTCCTTTCCCCCTCGCTCCGAGACAACCGCAGTCGCGGTTTTGCGCCAAGTCTGCAGAACCGATCGCTGACGCTCGGAAAACATCGGCGAATCTCGGTCGCTTTCGTTATCCGAGGCCGAGCCGACGCCTTCCTTGCCACACAAGCCGAGGAATCCCGCAGAGGCACCAACGTAGAGCGAAGTCAACTTCGGCGACGTGTCGTCGTAGGACGAGGAAAGCTTGAGCCGCTTGCTGAGATCTTTTTCGCCAGCGTACGGCGCTGGTTCAAAGTGCCGCTTCTTCATCGGAATGTGAGCTTGACTAGGCGCGAGCGAAGGGGCGATTGTGTCTGTTGGGTTCACGTACTTCACTTTCACTTGGTAACCGGAGAACGAGTGGAGCGACACGCCGCTGTACACCACCGCACCGCGAGGCAAAGCCGAGGACGCCAGCGCAGCGCTTGGCGTTTGCTGCGGTTCGGACGACGTCATCAGCTGCAAAGCGACGGTGCTGTGCGGGTGCGTGGTGGTCGGGCTGAAGACACGCTCGACTGACCGCGACGCGCCGAAAACTGCGCGATCGTCGCGACTGTCGTCAGGTTTGAAATGCTGGTTTTTGAACGAGAAGGACGTCTCGCGGCTCCCGGACTTCGTTGCGGCTGGGTCTTCTGGTTTGGTGGGACTCGATAGACCCGCGGCTGCCGTGCGGTCGGACCTGGAAGTGTCGTTGTCCGATGAATGCAAGGGTGGGCT
>JGI24021J15306_10008643_pt1 | contig 12535 bp, 10 predicted proteins | sample Ectturendosymbi1_FD_15306 | JGI IMG/M metagenome (IMG submission 15306) | reverse complement strand
CAAGAGCCTCCTGAAGAGCATCTGTCCCTGTCCATTCTCTCATTTCAAAATTTCTACGGCGGCATCTGTCTGTACCTTGCGCAATTATCTGTGAAGTCAGTGGTATGTCGTCTAAGCTTTGTTTGCTACCACTGCCTCGTATATGTTAGATGATACACTAGCAATTCGCAAACGCTTGTGCTGCCTTTTACGAGTATGTGTAGAAATTGTTTTACGAGTATGTGTAGAAATTGTTTCAATTATGTTTTGGTGATTTAACAAAGGTATTTTACTTTTGGTATCGACCAACAACCATGTAGTGTGGCTGTGAGATAATTATACGATCTGTAGTGGTACTGCAATGCATTTTGCTTGTCTGCGATGTTGAGAAAAGTGCTGTTGATAATATTTCGTGACAAATAATAGCCGACTGGGACACCAGAATTTGCTGGAAGAGGTATGAAGTAATGCTACTGTATAACATAAGAGTGCTTTTGAAAACGATATCTCGGAATACTGAGAATGTTACAAACTTCCATAAACAATGACAAAATTTTGCAGAGAAGTGCCACACTACATCGCATCGTACTTTAACAGATTAACAAAATCACGGTAACGGGGAAAAACGGGCAAAGAAAAACAGATGTCGCGGCTGGACCTGGTCAAGAAAAGTGTTGATGTGTTACAATTGAAATAGCATGTATGACATAAATGTTATAGTAAATAAGGTAGCCTGTACTTCAGTGAGAGCAAAATTCAGCCCCCCCGCCTTAAAAAATTCCTGCGTGCGCCCCTGGTAGCACTGTTGGTTTATCCTACAAAAATACTCATAATGATAAGTTTGTAAATTCTTTAATATGTCCAGTGAGAATTGTATTGATTTTCTCTGGCAAAATTTGTGCAGTTAAAACCATAAATCTTGAGGATGAAGTTTTGTAGAGACAAAGATTCAGGAAATTTTGAAAGATGAAACTTTGGATAAACTTTTAATTCCAGTGGCATTGCATGCTCGGGAGCAGTTCATGTCAGTGTTACAGCACGTATCATTTGAAGATTGGAGGGTTTCAGCATTTTCACTTTTCACTACGTATGGAGTAACACCATATGGTGTTTTACCACGACCATGGATACATCACTGTAGGGACAAAAATGTCACATTTCTGGTTTGCACATTTTATGAAGAAATACAGTAAAATTGAAATTGTCTCCTTTATTTGGGCACAAAACAATGCTCACAGGACAAAAATTAAGTTTCAAATTGATTTCTGTAAAATCCGCATCGAAAGGGTTAACACGCACTTAAGTTCGGTAGCTTCGTTGGATACTGCATGGTGTGCATATGGTCGCTCGACGTTAGAAATATTTTTATTTGAGTTCTTTATTCCTTTTTAACGATTTATAGGGAACAGGAACACATAAAGTGTCAACTTTGTAGTACTGTAAATTGAAGTCACAATATGATAACGGTCTATCGAACTTGGCATATATATTCTTGCAATACTTGCGATCACTGTGGGATCGAGATTTGGTATTGGAAAAAAGGAAGACCAGAATACAAAGACACATTTAACAATTTGCTATAACACTGTCTTAGTAGATAGCGTATCCAAAGATATTTATAGCATGAAACGTCTTGCAAATGCGGTGATGGAAAATCGCCAATAAACTCATAAATGGTTTTGGATCGTTAAAACACGAAAGTTTCCAAATTAAGGAGAGCTAATTAGCACAAACATCTTTGTTCTTGCACTCATTCGGAGGCAACCAAGTGAGGTTTTGTTTAATTTTCCAAAACGAGTTTTCAAGCAAAATCACTAGACCAGTTCAATATGGAGTTATTCATTTTATTTGTGAAGTTCCACCAACTCCAAGTGGAATACTGAAACACGATACCAAACATTCCACTGCAAGATACGGTGTTTTGTAAACCACGTGATCGCCTGAGACAGAAACCACGTGAAACGCGGAGATTTTTTATCTATCAGTGTGCTAGGTGAATACCTCCAGACTTGGAAGCTGACGCTCAGCACCACGAGAACGGTGTCGGCGGTCTTCCATCTCAACAAGGAAGCTGAGCGTGAGCTGAAAGTCAACTACAACAAAACCCTGCCCTTCTGCTCTGTGCCCAAATACCTCGGAGCTACGTTGGACAGGTCGCTCACGTACCACCGACACCTTGAGTCACTCCACAAGAAGCTAACATCACGCGTCGCACTCCTGAGGCGGCTTGCTGGCTCCGGTTGGGGCGCTGGAGCAACAACGTTGCGAACAGCCACCCTGGCCCATTCGACTGCAGAGTACTGCGCTCCTGTCTGGTTCCGCAGTGCTCACACCCGCCTCATCGACCCCACCATCAACGACGCCTTGCGAATTGTGACTGGATGCCTGTGCCCGTAATGTAAGGAAATGAAGTCTTAAGAACCAGTACGAGAACTTTTCTGGAATGTTTTTGGGTTTATGGATTTGCAGATCGCGGAAGAATTGTGCCTGCATTAGTCGTAAGTCCCTACTGTAAAAATTAAACGCAGACGCACGATGTAGCAAGCGGTATTAAAAAATATGACAACGGCATTGACATAATATCTACGATGAACTCCCAACTAGTGTGCATTTTTGCATTTCAATTCTTTTAGAAATTGTGCAAAAAGGACAGATTACAACCCTGATTACCGATCATGTCACACAATTAACGAACCATGACCTAGATCGCATGTCCAGATGTAGTCAGGGTGCCATGCCTCCCCAAATTTTTAGCATACCTTGTAATTGTTGTTTGAGAAGCGGTGTCCCAAACAAAATACTGTTGCCCACCTAAGTCACACACTTTCGCCCCCTGGTCCACATCCTACATTGTAAGTCTGCACCACCGCCCTCACTTAAAGCGCCATTGAATAACAGGGACAATATATTTGGGAATGGATAAGAGACATTACTGCAATCCAACACTGTGAAGTACATTCTTGCGTTGAACAATCCGTGGACGTCGTTTTACTCTCACGACATACCATAGGCGTAGCCAGAGGGGAGCTAGGGGCCATGGTTCCCCCAAAATTTTTAGAACATATAGTGATTTTGTGCTTTGAGAAGCGGTATCCAAAACAAAATAGTGTTATTCGCCTAAAATGGAACATTTTGGCCCCCCTCAAGATTTTTGTGCTGGCTACGCTACTGCGACACACTACTCTTAATGTGATCGTGGAAATCGATACAAGTTGCAACGCTGCGTTTATGCGGTCATACTACAACACTTAGCCGAGCGGCTTCATCTCTTCACAGCTCACTCGCATGTTATATTCATCTGTATTTACACAATTCAACGGAAAAGCAATTAAGGCATGCCTAAGCGGTTCAGCTCGAACCGGACGCTGAGGAAATCCATTGGCAGAGTTCAATTTCGCGCGCCAGTCATCACCTTTTCCTTGCCTTTTTACTTTTGTGTTTGCGTTTGTGACGTCCTCGGTCGCTCGCCGACGAGCTGCGAGACGAATCGCTGTCAAACGACGACGACGACGAGCTGCTGCTGCTGGGACTTCGTCGTTTTCGACGCTTTTTCGATTTATTCGAATGGTGTTGCTTCTTGTCGCCGCGCGAATTCGATTCCTTCTTACTGACGCTGCGATGCGGACTCGACCTCCGCCTCCTCAACGACGACTCCGAGCTCTTCACTGAAGAGCGCCTGGCGGAGCTTTCCGACGATTTTTTCGTGGACCTTTCGCGCCTCGAAGAAGAGCGCGGACTCCGCCTGTCGTCGTAATCCGAATCGATGGCGTTTGAGCGAGAAACTTTCTTGCGACTGCTCCTGTCCTTGTCACGTGACCCGCGCCGGTCACGCGAATCGCGCTCGTGTTTTGACGATTTGGAAGATTTCTTCCTTTTCGGACTTTCCCGGTCCGCGTCCTTCTGACCGACTTCAGCGCGTTGCGACGAGCGTTCTTTGTCTCGCGACGACTCAGAAACGGCGCCGTTGGCGTCGGCGCGTGACGTGGAACTCGCTTCGGAACTGGACCGGGGCGAGGCCGTAGTTTTAGGGGGTTCCTTCTCGCGGATCTTTTCCGGATGCTCGTCATCAGTGGGCGGCGCTTTTTCGGGAAGGGAAGGTCCGTCTGTGTCGCTTTGATTTCTCGCTTCAAGCTCTTCGGCGCGACTGTCACTTCTGCTGTCTCGAGTCGCTTCATCGTTGTCCTGCTCGTCTGGGACAGCTGGCTCTGCATAATCAGTGTACAGCAATTCGTTGTTGGCGCACGGCAAGATAGGAGTCACTGCCCCCCTAAACAAACTTTGAAAAAAATGCCCGAAAATCTATGTTTCCTGCGTCTCTTTGGCTTTCATGAAGTTTGTACTTTTCCAAAAGCCCCGTTGCCACTACAGTTTACTCCCGATTTTTAACAGGTTTCTTGCGCTATTCAGTGACAAACAACACACATGCTGATCACGAATGACGTACTATCATTCGTAACAATGACGCAATCTAAGCTTAGCTTCGGCGAAGCAACAAGTGAATACGTAAGGAAACATCGAGAACAGCAATTCAAACACAGATCAGGATTACTAATGGTCATACGTCTCTGTTTGAAATGAGATGCTCAAATCAACTGTTTGCTTTAACGGGCGATTTCACTGCTTTATCTCAAGCAGTGTTCGTATGCGCATTTTTTTTGCAACAGCAGCAATATACATTTTTGCAATAAATGCAACTATAACTTTGGTGCTAACCATACTGTAGTTCAGGAAATGGGATAAACGTAAGGAAGTTCAACAATAACAATCGCAAATTAAATATTTCACGCCACTGTTCACAAAATAGCGAAAATGAAGTATGAAAAAGGCTTGAATACCGTTTTCGAGTTCTGCAATTCTATCTACTTGCATCTTTTCAAACGCTCCTCTCTTCCTTAGCAACTCCTCTTCGTCCATGCTGCTCGAATCTTCTTCATCTTTCTCGTCGTGCGAGCTCTCCTCCTCATCCGAACTGTATCCGGACACCACTCCTGTTCATGACGTATTTCGGTTGAGAATCGAGTCGACACGGGTTGACGTCAGGACGCCTCGTGCACCAAGTGGATAACAAGATTTCAGTATCCTGTAGGCCCTACCACCAGTACTGATCTTACTTCATACTTTGTTGACATTTAACCAACGATCTAATGAAACGCATTCTTAAATGCCGAAACGTAAGAATGCTTGCGACATGCCTGCGAGTAATTCATAAAACTACGCAGAGCTTCGTTGTTCCATACCAGCGAAACGAAAAACAAAATCACGTAAGCACGCAACGGTTGTACTGAACACAAATACGGTTTTACTGCAAACAAGTGAGGAAGAAGTGAATTTTTAAGATAATCAAATAATAAAAAAGCACAATTGTGCTTATTTTCTTGTTTCTTTCAGTCATAGCGCAAAATCTGATCAATGAAGTTTCACTCGGTGCAAAAAAAGACACGTAAATAAGAAAAAAACATCGTTGCATCGAGCATTTCCAGCCAACTGATGTGGCCAAAAGTGAAAGCGAAGTCAGTAATGACCGATCGCACACAGATTGGATACCGGAAGGATTACATCTTCACAAAAATTCAGCTTTACATTCTTCTGGTGGCTAAAACACCTCAGATACGGATCAGCAGAACGTAATACGCACGTACACCTGCAACTGACAGCGAGAAACGAATGACACTTACCGAGCTTGCTGATGGACGAAAGAGCACTGGATTGAATTAATGGCTTAGCTGGGGCTTTTCAAAAGAAAGGAATAGGTAAAGCATTTGAACTGAACACGAAACGCAATGAAATCAAACAAACACATCAGCACGAGGCATTAACAGCTGAAAACAGATTCACTTCACACATTACTGTACCTGACGGTTAAGTTTTAGCTAATCGGAAAATTAATACCTTTACTAGCTTTTTTGTGAACCTCCGACGCTATGTCCACAATCTCAGCGTCAGTGACCTCCAGCAGGATATGCGTCAACCAGCGTCGCACTTTCATCAACTAGGAAGAGTTTAAGCAAACAGTCAACTTATTAGTCAGTCGACAAAGTAAGCAAATACATGAAGCAAAAGCATTCGTGACAAGAATAATCTGTGCCACAAGCCTCCATGCTCTGAAGATTAACAAACACTGCATTTGCTGATGGACGAAAGGACACTGGATTGAACCAATGGCTTAGCAGGGGCTTTTCAAAACAAAAGTCATAGGTAAAGCGATTGGCCGGGTCAAAAATTTTGTTGGACCTAGTAATGAGTTCGCCATGGTGGTTCCAACGATCTATATACATTTGGTAGAAAACTTGAATAGTTGCGCGAAGATACGCAAGAAACAGGTTTACCAATTCTTCTTGTTTTTCTTCCGAAGTTAAAGAAGGTCCTTGTTCATCGTCCTCCTCAACCTCAGTGTTAGGACTGTCCGGGGCTTGAGGAAGCTCGGCGTCGGATTCCCCTTCGCTGGCGGAGTCCTATAAAAACAACTCATTCGTGTAAATGTACACGAACAAATCATGTAACTTCAAGACATTCAACGACATCTCACAAATCGGCTCTTTTTGTTGGATGCATGCTCGTCGTTCAGCTTTTCCGCGGCGTTCTGCCCTTGATTATTCTGCTCCATGTTTATCTTCTTTTGTTTGTCTTGTTCAATTTTCTCCAGGCCTTCGCGAATCCAGGCGGGCAGCAACTTGCGCGGAGGCATGCCTGAGCCATTACAGAACACTGAACAGTACACGCACCGTCCTGTCGGCCGGGTCGGAACATCGGATAACGCGATAACTTACTTGGAGGCGCGTTCATCGCATCCTGCGGCATACACACAGCCTGACCTGACATAAACTGACTATTGTGCATTCCCTGAGCCCATGGAGGGGGCACAGGACCTCCACCCCATTGCGGTCCGTCGAAGTTGGCGTGATTTTGTTGATTCCACTGCTCGGGATTTTGGTCAGGTTGAGGATTCCATTGCTCGTTCCACGAACCATGTTGAGCAGGATCTTGAACAGGCGGCTGCAATGACCGAGACACGTAACGTAACATCTCCGAATTAATCAGCATGGTTAACAAAAAACGTGCCATTTTTTTTATCAAAAAAATAGGATATTTTTTATTTACATCGAATTTTTTTGATTGAAGTCGAATTCTTTTGATTTAAATCGGATTTCTGGATTTAATGTGTAGGCGTGTGTTCGCCACCTCACACTTGTAATTTTGAATTTGAAAGTTTGTTTCAACATAATTTTTGTGTTTTGTTTCTCCAAGTACAGCAACCAGCAACAGCTGAACGTTACATTCAAACATTATTTGCGCTTACGCAATATCCCTCAAGGCAAATCAGTTCATAACACAAGTACGGGTATACAAAACGAAATATTTATTGAAATGACAATAAGTAAACCATCGGTTTATCAAATTCACTAAAACTTATGGCATGTTAAAAAGCTTTAAGTAAATAAAAGCTTGGTAGCTTTTTTAGTGCTAAGTCTATTGTTAAAATTAATCATTGTGACGGCAGCTTTCACTAATTCAGTTTCTGCAAAGGTATAACTCATATGTATAAAACGGTGAAAACATGATATACTCGTATTTGTTGCTTTCAATCAATAATATGTTCCAAAACTACTATGTCTACAGTCAACAGCCCACATCTTTGATGGAATTTAGATGCAACTTTTACCTTAAGCTAGTCTACACGTTCAAACTTGGGCATTTTAACAGTTTTGACTTATGAGTCTGCAGGGGTTAGTGATTTCAGTTCACATGCCATTTTTGCAGTTAGTTAGCTGACAGAATCTGTGACCTCGCAGAAGCCATGAATTTTGTAACTTTAATTGCTTTTAAACTTGTGTCATCATAAGAACTCGCTTTATCTTCCATACTAATAAAACTGAAAATCTATTAGAATGCTAATTAAATGTGTCATAGAAATCACACAAAGCTTCAAAACAGCATGTCATTTTTGCTTGGTTTTTTATTTAAATCAAGCAAAAATTACGTGCGGTTTTGAAGTTTTGTGTGATTTCTATGACAATGAACCCTGCTGATAAGCCTGTTATTTTATCACGACAGTGAAAGATATATCGCCAGACGTTGCCTACCTGTGACACAGCATCGTGTCCTGCTGGGAAGTTAGGCCTGCAGCACAAAAACGTTATGAAATAGAAACCTGTGTAGAAAATCCAAAGGACACTTCCACATACCTCGTTGTTATAAAATTGGCATGCATAATTTCAGAATATTGGAAGTGAAATTACGGAAAACTGTGATAGAACAGCCTTAAGAACATATTTATGACGCAGTGGAATCAAGTTGGGACTTTTCTTGCATTTCAAAGTTTCGGGACGAGCAAAGTTAACTAAAGAACATGCTTATATGTTTTGCTGTTTAAAAAGGATAATGTACACACATAGATAGTGTTGCCGACTGGTCGTTTCCAGAGTTGAGCTTGTCAAAAAAGCACACCAGGATAAGCAGAGTTGGCGAGCATTAACCAATACACGACATTCCTAATCCGACACACTTCGGACAACTTAGTGCACCACCACTGCACGTGTCAAGATTCTGCAGTATCGCTTTGCTAGTTTCAGCGATTTAGCAAAGCTTGAGGCAGGGTTTCTTAACCTGGGATGCTAGAACCCCCAGGGGGTGCTGAAATCAATTTCAGGGGGTACTGGGGAAAGTCACATATGTGGTGGTCAAAAGTTTGTCCATGAGCTTTCCTTTATTTTCTTATTGTTTTTGTCAATGCTACTGCCATAATTGTTGTTTTTGTTTTGGAGAATGAACCAAGCATATGATCAAGATGTACTGCACTTGTCTTTACTTTTTCCTTACAGTAACCAGGTGTTAGGCAATGGTAGGGGGTGCTGGACTGCTTAAGCGTGACCAAAAGGGGTGCAGAGGGAGAAAAAGGTTAAGAAACGCTGGCTTAAGGGTTTCTTGAAAGAAGTCCTGTTGAGGACATCTTGTGGAAGTAAGCAATGCTTTGTCGCAATTGCTAGAGCGCGCACTTCTGTAAACATGTTGCCGAACATTAATGCGGTAAATCAGGTTGAACGTAATGCATTGAATAACGAAACGATTTTCGCAAAACAAACATATGGCTGCTTTTTAGGAATACCTCAAACAGCTACACTAAAAGAATTATAGAGCTGGGGAACAAGCCGATTGGATAGACCAATTAAACTTACAAATACCAAATCTATTTTAATTTTTCAGTTGGTATCACGACACAGATAATCCTACCGAAAAACTTTCATGCACACGAAACGTCGGAGTTCTATAAGCCACTTACATATTGCTATCCTGCGAAATTAGAAACACAAGAATCTTAAAAATTTTAGCACAAATGAAACCAACTGCTAAATGACAAAATGACGTCACTAAGCATCAACTTTACTAATAACTCCAGTGGGAAATACAAGCACACGTAGCATGCAATTTAAAAAATGTCAGAACTCATACACAGGTACGGATTGCTTGTTGACATCAGGAGGTCCGGGAGGTTCCGGAACTGCAAAAACAAGTTTTTGAACATAAAACGCCATACAGGCAACAAGTTTATAGAATTTGCAAGTACATCAACGCATCTAACCAAAACAACCAGCTAGACAGTTCCTCCTGGAACAAAACAGCCATTACGGATCCTGCTGCATGTCAAATAAGAATAAATACCTTCTTGTGTACTGTTTGCTTGAAATGCAATAAACTTGAGAACTTAACACCAGTGACTTGAAAAACGTACTTAATTTCTTATGACAGCACTACAAAACCACACTGATCTGCGCTGCTATCAATGTTTTCACACTTTGGGCCTGCAACCCCCCAATGTCCATTGTCAATGAATTATGTCTTCTGAGGTTCGGAAGATAATTTTTACCAGTGAAATGCTGAAAAGCATACGAAAAATAATGTAAAAAAGTAAGAGGCTTGCCAATCTTCAAATAAGGATTAAAAGGTCGACGGTTCACAGAGTTTGAAAAATATTGGTCATCGGACACTTTTGACACTTTTGCAGTGACAACATTCACTTTAAAGCCCTTAATTTCCAGCAACTTAACCAAGTTTTAATAGATCTGTAAGGATCCATAAAGACTGCATTTTTCTAAACTACGCTCTTAATGTAACCAGGTAGTTATAATGGCAATAGAGTTAAATACAATAGGTTGGCTTTAGGCTCTGTAAAAGATCGAATCCATTAAAACACTGTGTAACTGACGAGGGGGCAAGCTGCCCCCCTGGCAAGCCAAATGTAAAAACTGGGCTCTTTAAGCTGCAATTTTGGTATTTAGTATTCTTTTGGTTTTCAGTAGGTTGTTGTTTTTTCGCGTTTTTTGGGGTCTTTCAGGTATTTTTAGACAGTATAGACATCCACAACATCTGGGTTCATCATAATTTCTTAACTTTTTTCCGAGTGTTGGCGAGTGACCCCATATGCTGGCCAATGGGCTCCTTCAGCTAAGTTCTGCCCCCCTAGCCCAAACCCCCAACTACATCACTGGTTTTAACAGACTGACAATTACTGTCACTTCCTGTTAAAATACATCCTCCTTTATATATTCAGTATGCTATCTACCAAAATAGATTCAGTATGCTTATGATTGTACCATCTCCGATGAGCAAACGCAAATGTGAACTGCATGCCCTTAATTATCAGTTAAGTAACACAGCACGCTGAAGAACGTTCTAGCAGTACTGCCTGGCAATTGAAAGCGCATCAAAATCACCTGTGGTTGAAGGCGGAGGAGGAAGAGGAGGTTTTTCTTCTACAACAGGAGGTACAGGAGTAAATTTTTGATCTCCACTTGGAGGTGGAAACCACTGTGGTTCTACAATTAATAAAACAAGTAATTGCAAAACTGGGAGCAAAACGTATTTATCTGAGTGATAACAATGTTAAACTTGAAGCAATCGTAACACCCATGCAACCTGACGGTAGAATGGTAGCCAAAAGCAAGGCTTATCCTGTTTACTACACTGCATAGCAATACCAGCAACCCATCAGAAGTTGGCCTCGACAAGAAATCACTTAGCATTTTCAAAGCTACTGACATAAACACCAGACAGTTAAAACATCACTCAATGCTAAGTCACACAGTGTTATAATCTCTTAACAATGTAATGCCCACGCCCCACATTTACAGTAAATAAAGTTTGACAACTAGTTTCACTGTATGAAAATTTTTATTATAGCAACACTGATGTCATAGTTAACATCACTACTTGAAGTATATCCCAAAAGATGTGTACTTGGAATGCGCCAATGAAAGGATACCCTGGAAATACAGTCAATGAGTCATTCTAGCAAACTGTTCTCCATCTCTGACCATATTTCACAACAGGTAGATAAATCCTATAGAAATTCTTGTTAACTGAAAACATTAAAGCTGCGGTCTGTCACAAAATTTAATGGCTTTGTTCAATGTTTTCAGCATTTATCTTTATATTAGGAAACAGTGATAACACTGACACTAAGCACACCACAATGCAACGAAAAGCTGGTGGTAGTGTCAAAGAGAAAAAGTTGTAAAGTACAGCAGCTGTTGTTGGTAGCAAATTAGGCAGTAAGCAGTATTATAAATTTGGCAAATAGTTGCTTCTGCTCGTTACTTGCACACCAATTTAAATCTATCTGTTCACTTAAAACCTTCAAGTTGCTAGCAAAAGTCTTGGTGCAGGGTAAGCTTTTTTTATAACATTACACAAAATGTTGGACTTGCCTCCACTGTTATTGTTCATCCAGTTGTTGGTGTAGGCATTGCCCCAACCCTGATTCTGCCATGACGTAGAAGGAAAGCTTGGAACTTGCATTTCAGGTTGAACAGCATTATTGACTGGCATATTCTGCAATTGAAAAATTGACCATACAGAAATCACCTAGTTTAAGATATGGGTCATACCTTCACCACACACATAAACAACATCTCATTTCAATAGAAACTTCAAATCTGTGATTGTTATGCCACTTGCATAAGCATTAATCAAAATTGTCTTTGAAAATTAAGGTGTTCCAGGTGCAACCAGCACGTTATTCAGCATCCGTGATGTTAAATAGCATCAAACTACCTTTGCTGGAAGAGGTGACTGTCCATGATCCTCTGCTACAGCTCGATTTTGAATCCAAGCTTGTGCTAGTGCACCCCAATCTACATTTTCTGCAACAAAAAACGCATATTTAAATAATGGATATCTAGGACAACAATTTAATATACATCACAAATATGATACAACAATTTAACTCTTTGGTGTCAGGTTGTTTTCAGGGATTTTCAGGAAAAAAATGCCAAAACGCATGTGGCTTTGCGCAGCAATTTCTCCGGTCCGGTACGCTCTACAGATCCGGTAAAAGTCTCAAAAGACACGGCAAGTCTTCTAGTCTGCACTCGAAAAAAAATTTTTTGCTTGGGAGGTGCTTGTTTTTTGTGAGTGACGTCATAAGTGGAGGACTTTTAGGTCACCATGGCCCACTTTGTCTGGCCCTAGGCGCCAACCGTTAGGTGGTAGTATTTTGCTGAAGTTTTTACTGGAAACTAGGCTACAATCCAAGTCTTTTGATACTTTGGATGACCTGCTG
>JGI24021J15306_10008642_pt1 | contig 12536 bp, 12 predicted proteins | sample Ectturendosymbi1_FD_15306 | JGI IMG/M metagenome (IMG submission 15306) | reverse complement strand
AGAGAGACCGGTTGCGACCCAGCACCCCCCTGCGTAACTGTGTTGATCATCTAGCAGCTCCTTCCCACATATATGCACCACCACGAGTTGAAACTGTACAGTAACAAAGCTAATTTAACTGCTGAGGGGTATCGACTCGACAACCTTCCGGTTCCTTCAATGCCCTGGCGTCCTTGCACTGATTGTTGTTCCTAGCTGAATATTAATTATCGCCAAATAAAATCAACTCAACTCAACTCTCAAAAACGTGTGAGGTCACAGCATTCTACTCATCAAAATAAGCCAACGGCATTCTTTGAAGCATCTCCAGAAAGTCATTGTCGATGGAGGAAAAAATCCATTTCCATGGAGGAACAAAATCTGTTCCCAAAGTATGAAAAATTCCACTATTAAGCAATAAAACTAAACGTAGATGACTCCATATTTCAGAAGATTTGTTGAAACAACTTCTTGACAACCTGAAGAAAGCTCAGTTGTTTGGTATTTATCTCGACGGAACAACAGACAATTCAGAAGACGTTCAGCTGGTTGTGTGTTGTAGGCTTGCCAATCAGGAAACACAAACCACTGTCGAGTTGTGGCGTCTTAACGTTGGAGTTTGTTCAACTGCTCAAGCTATCTATGCCAAATTGAATCAGTTCATTGAAAAACATCGTTTTGATTGGATGAAGTATAAGGCAGTTGCTACCAAGGAAGCAGCAGACATGCAACGCACTACTAATGGAGTTGTCCAAAAAATCAAAATCATTTCCCTTGACTGTGTTTCAACCTGTTTTTTTCGGGGATTTTTCGGTCAGAGACCGATGTTGTTTCGAAATGACCGAAAAAACGTAAGTCAATTTGGTCATAATGCCATTTTCAGTCATACAAAAATGTCCAAAAAATAAAAAAAATGTCAGAAAATTTTTAAGTAATTTTGGAAAAATTACCGATAATGCCATTTTCAGTCATACAAAAATGTCCAAAAAAATAAAAAAATGTCAGAAAATTTTTAAGTTATTTTGGAAAAATGACCGAAATGTCTCAACGAAAACAAACCTAGGTTTCAATTCACTGTGTGATTAATTGAGAATTTGTGGTTAGAGGTTAATTTAAGAACATAACCAGAGGTCAGGTCTGGAGATTGTTCTTGATGATGTCAAAAATTGAGAAATCCATCCTCCCACATTTAAAAAAGCATCGAACGTTTTCAGAAGTGTACAAAGACATGATAGCAATCACAATGATGTTATATTTCATGCTGAGGCACACTGGTTACACACGTAACACTTAAATTAATGAAAGCCAATCTTCCTGCTCATGAAGTTTACACAACACCTAGTATGAGTAAAAACAGAAATCATCTGATTTACTGTGATTGCTCCCCTTTGACTTTCATTCACCAGGTGTGAAAAATGTCATTTCAACCTTGTTTCACAGGCGTTTTTCATAAGAGGATTAACATCCTTGATTGAGTTTGTTTTTTTTCATTTTATTTCGACAAGAGCAGAAAATCTTTGTTCGCAAAGGTAGATTGTTGGCATCCAATCAAAAACTTTAAATCGCTCATTGTGTGCGATTTCAGCATTCAGGAATGCTGAGAAGTGACACGCAAAGATCTGCTTAGAAAGCGACATTCACAGCGTAAAAATCGCTTGCAATTTAAACTTACAGCATTAGATTTTAGTGCATGGCAGGGGTGTGCAGGTTTTCTAGCAAATTTGAAAGTGTGTACCAATACAAAAAAGGATGACAACAACTAGCCTAGGCTACATGAAAAAATGTTGGCAATAAGCATCAATCACACAAAAACCACGAGCATACAACGCAACTTGGTTTGGTGCAGGCTACGATGGCAAGTTAACCACGAATGAGCGTTACCGAATTGTTCAGCTGTAGCCTACAGACTGCCTCACTGAAACGTTGAACAGATTGCAAAACCACATGTCCCGTATGAGTATTATTACTAAAAGACTGTAGGGCGACCAGACGCGTAGGCCAAGGTGCTTCAGTTTGAATGTCCAAAATAGTATTAGATTTTGCATACACTGAGCAACACGAGATGCAACAACAAAGTTTTGACCACAGAAAACCTCAGTGCTGTGTCAGCAAAGCGAATCCTCCATGAAACTTTGCAAGAAAAATTGAAGCAACCATGAGTTTCAATTGTGCAAAGAAATTTAAGAAAAAAAACGAACTCCTCCTCCGCTCCGCTTCCGCCGATAAAGAAACTTTTTGGACTACGCATCAGCAAAAAACATGCGGAGTCCGTCTCCGTGGAGTCCAACCCCTTTTTTTGACCACCTCTCTATCACAGATAAGCTTGACTTGCTCTTTATGCCTGATTGATTATTGCCAGCAAATCGTCGCAGCAATGCATAGGCTATTACGTATTATGTAGCAGCTTCTCGGATCTCACTGTGTTTGTGTTGCAAAGACTTGCTACCGTGCAAGTGTACGTAAATGCAGCGTTGCCAGTTTGGCTTTTTAGGCTTTTGAAGCCAGATTTTGAAGTTCTGGATTTTTTTCAACGCCAGACACGATCTGTTTTTTTCTGGCTTTTCTATCAGATAGGCTGGTTTGGCTCTGGCAAAACATTGGCTTGTGTTGTCTGAGCTACTACATGATAGCCTACAGCATTCATTACAAATCTCGTCTCACGAGAGTCAATGACCATGCAGGCTGCACAGAATATTGAAAAGAGTTTCCTGTTGCTCTAAAATTAATCAATGTTATTGATAAGAAAGAAATGTACGACAGTGTAGGCTAATGAATAGTTAGTAGGAATGGTCGGACTTACACTTGACGAGAACTGCCATCCCTACACTGGAGGTTCAAAAAATGTACAGAGTTGCTTTCCAAATCAACCCTTATGCTGGAGGTACAAACAAGTTGCTTTCTAAAGCCATCCCTACGCTGGAGGTACAAACAGTTGCTTTATTATAAAGTTCATTTATTAAATGAACTCCCTGCGCTGGAGGTACAAACAGTTGTTTTCTAAATCAACCCTTACGCTGGTGGTACATCCCTACACTCGAGGTACAAACAGTTGCTTTATAAATCAACTCCCCACACTGGAGTACGACTCTGTGTTAGTGGTACAAGCGGGTTGCTTTCTAAATCAACTCCCTGTGCTGAAGGTACAAACAGCTGCTTTAAAGGAACTCCCTACGCTGGAGGTACAAACAGTTGCTTTTTTAAGCCACCCCTATGCTGGAGGTACACAAACAGTTGCTCATATATCAATTCCCTATGTTGGAAGTATAAACAGTTTGCTTTCTAAATCAACCCCTATAGTGGTGTTACATCCCTACGCTGGAGCCACACCCTACGCTGGTAGTAATGATGCCGCCAACCAGTCCTCAATTATGAAGAAAGAAAATTTTTACAAAGCCTACTGCACTCTTGTTGTGCATTACTGTCATGTTACTGATGGCAGTCAAATAAGGTTTCAAATATGAAATTGAAGATCCACAGGCAGTTCTGTAGCCCCTGACATTCTTTTATCTATCGTGGCTGCTAACTCATAACTGTGATGAAGCTGAGCTACGATGTTCTGGTTTATTCAGTTTTGTTTACAACTTATGAGGCAGTTATATAAGATCTGTTGCACATTTTTTAGTCAGACTTATTTTTTGCTTCTGTTGCATCCAATTACCTTCTGGACATTTCTCGTGAACACTAGATTTTTAAATTATTCCAGTTAAGTTTCTTTGTTTAGCAGATAAACCTAATAATATATGCTCTAAGGCTATTACTCAAGGTTCCTAATGATAGCAACTTTGGAGTCTAACTCTATGATGACCTATATGTAGAACTGTGTGCCGGTGTAAGCATGCAACAAGTAGTTGAGCAAATTATGCAGACCTTACGCATTTGGTGCTTCTCTCACATCGGGATGTTGGAACAGGTTTGCTGTTTGTTTCTTAGTGTAAATCTATAATTGTGCTTAATTAATGTAAAACTAAAATATTTTCGTTTGCTTTGAATTTGTGGTAGCCTGTAAAAGGCGGAGCTCCGTGAAGAGCGGAGCTTGGTTGCAAAGGTTTGATAACGTAACCGGAGTCGCTAAAACTGATATTTTGCGTTGAGCAATAAGAACTAAACGGTTGTAAAAATAATTTAATTGCAAAAGGTGATACTACACTACGGTAAAAGAAGTCTTCTGAAGTTTGATAATTTTTGCTTATCTGAGTTTCACAACGGTTCAGGGACAAAAAATAGGTTTCATCAGTTGTGAATGTATAAAATTTTTAAATATCGCAAACATCAATGTATTAGATGTTTGGGAAGCGCATATTTATTTGCAATAATAAAATATTTTTCCTTTGCTTTTTTTCTGTTTATTCCTTTAGCAACACAACTTTTTTCCATTCCGGTTACGTCATCAAACCTCTGCAACCAAGCTCTGCTATTTATGGAGCTCTGCCTTTTACAGGCAACCCGAATTAGTTACCATTTTCTTGTCTGTTAATATTGCATAATGGTGTCTACTTAGGCCATGTGCAAACACTCACTAATAATAATTTCTCAAAGATTATTTTTGTGTTATATTCTAAGACCCAGCCATCCCAGTCCTTAAATGCTTAAAACTTACAATACAATGTATCTATGACTTGCCCTTCAAAGCAAGTGAATGATTTCTGAAACAATTTTTTAACAAAACATATGTCATGACTCAAAAAAGCAATAAAGAGCAATCACTTTTCTATGCAGTTTGTTTGATCATTCAGACATGATTTCTATCATATCTATCTTGCTCATTTTTGCAAATTCACACTGTTAAAATTTGGCATGTGTTGTTCTTAGTCTTCTAGCGCCACATATGTTAGTCAGTCTGTATGCAACATGCAATTTTTGCAATATGGTTGTCATGCCTCATTTATCATGTGTATCCAGCCTGAAAATACTCTTGCCACACAAAACTCTGCAATGATTGGCATTGCCTACCTTGTGCCATAAACAGCGTCAGCTTTAACTTATGTTGATAGTGAAGTAACTATACTTTGTAGCTGGGGATTATTATCTGATGAAGAAATCAACTTGAAACATTGTTTGCAGACTTACAGACTTGATGTTCTATTGCCACTAGTATGAGGAATTGAGTCAAAAAGCAGAAGTCAAGAATTATTCATCATGAAAACACATATTTCAGTTTTATTGTCTTCTTCATAATGCTTAACAAAGAAGGTCACAACAGTGGTAAAAAGAATTCTTCAGCAGTTAAAAGCAAAGTTCTTGGAGGTATTCATGGAAGGAAAGTTTCAGTTGCAGCTGTAGAGGTTGTTGCAAGGTTTGTGGACTTGTTGTAATTCTATGTGTTTGAGTCTTGCACTTTTCTGGCTGTACATATTCATTTATCATTAGTGCAGGTTATAATTTTACATGCAGAATTTATAGAAAGAAACATCTCTTAAAAAATCTGTTGCCAAGGATTATATATTTAAAAAAAATAACAAATATACATTGGCTGTATGAAGTTTTATCTGAGCACAACCAAAAGTTTTTTGCACAACCATTAATTCATAGCTTTGTTACCAACCATTTGAAATCTATGAAACACAAGCTAGTGGCTTTTATGAACAAATAAGTTCATAATATATCAGTGCCCAAAAGATACTTCTTTAGTGCTGCATTTGTCATTGTTGCACAGGTTGTACTTTGGTCTTTGGCAGGTTTGTTGTTGCATTCAAATCACACCGTTGTTTGTTGAATCTGTTGGTAAAGCAATTTGGAAGTTGCCCATTTGAGGCTTTAGTTATGTTTTCAATTTTTCTTTTAAGTTCCCAAATCAATTGTAAAGCTTTTGTAATTTCTGGTTGCATTTAGATTCTTGTTCATTACTTATGTGTCATAACTTACATTTTTTATGATAGAAGCCTTTTTACCACCCTTTCAGCAATATTTTCTTTCTTGAATAAAATGCAGTGGTGGGATATATACAGTGTGCAATGTGGTTTGATAGCATTGCTGCTTTACTTTTTTGTAAAGGTATAGTACAAAGGAGTTAGACTGAAACCTCATTCCATGCCTTGTATAAAAATCTTAAACTAGGTTAATCCTACAAAATTAGCTGTGTAGCAGATAAGCTTGCACCCTACAAGTCTTATCTCACACAGGTTTTTGAGAAGCACTACTGTAGCTTGACATGGTTTCAAAAACTATTTTGAAAAACTACTTTGATGGCATAGAGCTTTTTAACACTAGTTTCAAAAATCAGCCTAGTAATTCTTAACTAAAGACTTTGCTTGTTGCAGATTTTTATGAACATGTTGAACAGGCAATGCCATAAATTAAGAACAGCTTTGTGGTAGTTTTAAAGACTTGCATTGGTTTCATACATATTGTTATGAGTTTGAATCCAGAGAGCTCCTTAAAAATAAAGTTAAAAGCTAAAGTTTGATCCAGGAATGTACTGTGAGTGACATTCAAATGAAGTGAACATCAGAAAGTTGTTTAGCATAGCAACAAAACAGTTAATGGTCAGAAGAACTATATTTGAATAATGTGTGCCTGAAAGGACTAGTATCAAATTCTTGTAATGTATCTTAAATTTTGACAAAGAGTAAAACTCCAGTTTTCATTGCACATGCTTAGACTTGTTTCATTAACTTAAAAACTAAAATCTCTTAACCAAAATCCATATTAATACCTTTTTTACCCATAACTGTTTAAGCAGGTTTTTTCAAAGGAAAATGTTAGGTAACCAGTATTGACCTGCAGGGACCCGATTTCTCTGATTCTAGGGACCCGATTTGGGTCCCTAATACACCTTAAAAAACCTGGTTTAAGCAATCGTTTTGATCAGGTATGTGGCTGTAATGTTTAAGCTATTTTCTCTGAATGAGTAATATAGCATTAGTTATCTTCAGATAAGATGTTTTCCTATGTGATGTTAGGATGATGGTGGGGCAGAGTACTTCTTTTACACTTATACAATGTCAGCTGATGCTCATTTTATATGTCATTAAGTCATTTACAATCTATTGTAAAGTTGAATGGTGTCTGAGCTAAAACAAAAACATATTCAACTTTCATTTTATTACTAGGATCTCTAAGAAACTCACCTCAAGGCAAGACCATCATAAAAATATTCTAGCTTTAAAAGCACAATATATTGTCTAAAACCTTAGTGCAATTTGGAAAAGTCTTAGCTTTGCATTGACTACTTGGATTGTTTGGTTCATTATGCAAATTCTCCTTCATATTCACCGAGAGGAATTGGGGCCATGTTGAAGACTCAATGTTAAATTTTTCTGACTGTCATTAGAAAAATGTTTTCTGTGGCTAAATGTTAAAGTTAAAGAAAAACATTATCAGTATTAACAATTATAGCTTGTGAAAATACCAATGTTATGAAGAAATCATTGTTGTTTAACATTTTGCCAAAACTGCTTTAGATGCTCACTTAGTTCGAGCAATTTGCAATTTGATGCAAGCCATCTAATCACCACAGCCCACAGATTGTTCAACAGTAGCTTCAGGGCGGAATGGGACAGTTCAGCGCCGCCGTTTCAGCAATGTACGATTCGGCGATGAAATGTGAAATGTATTTTCCTTTGAAATGTCACCAATGTGCAAGTTTCGCACTGCTGTCGTGAAGCGTGTAGGCGCAAGATTCGGTCTAGCACTTGTACCAATCGTACAGCAATGAGAGCTGTTTATCCAAACGTACATACACTTATAAAATCGATGCTGACAACCAGTTGCACAACTGTGTCCGTGGAACGCGCTGTCTGTCAAGATGGCGGTGTTACAAATATACTTGCAAAATCACTACAGAGAAGAATGATTGAATTGCAATTGCTCTCATTACTTTGCATCATAATGTAAAAGTAAATTACTCAAAATCAATATAGGACTTCGTGCGCAGCAAACAACATCGTCAACTGGTTAATTCTAAAAAGGCTCTTTTGGAAATACGACGCTTAACTGATATTGGGTTTATATAATGCGGCCACAATTTTTTATGCTAGCTGTCTCGTCTTTCAACATGAGAAGTTGCTTATCAAAAAATATAGTTTCAGTGGAAACGAACTCATGTTACTTTGTGTGACGTTGAGGAAAGCCTAAACTTACTTAATTTTGTCATAACCTAGTAGGTGTAAACAACAGATAAAATTAGCCCGAAACTGCAAAACGAAACGATCGTTATTGGAGACTATCTTCTCGCCACGAAGCGAAATTTTACAAAATAGCTCCTGTGTGTGCGTGGCAGTGTATGAGATTCTGACAGCATTAGAGCCGGCACTGTCAGAGGAGGAAATTCAGAAACACATGCGTTCAATGCAATATCAATTTCGAGTGTTCAAAAATGTGGATTGTTTCATGTAACTGCGCAGGCTCTATTTGGACAAAGTAACGTTGTTGTTTTGTAATTGTACTATGCAACATTACAAGGGCAATGTAGGCTGTTGCCTGTTCCAAAACAGCCGCATTTGAGACCTGCAGTGACAGCGTTTGATATTTTATCGGCTTTAATGCTGAGTACCTGTAGTGCAAAGGGGTCTCTCATGACTGGCAAACAGACCCCCTAGATGCACCCCTGCCTACGTGAAAGATCAAGCAATAGATGCTGTTCAGGTTTAACTTTTGTATAAACTCACAAACACCTCATGCTAGCAAAAATAAACGTTGCAAGCCATATTTCTTCACACATGTGGTGACGTCGCACTAAGTTCTTCCAAGATCCTGACGGGCGGGAAATTACACTGGCCACTGGTCATCAGGATGACAACAAAAACACTTATGTAGCAAACATCCTTTGTAGTCTAACCTTCAATGTATTTCAAAAACACACATTTTTTTAAATAAAACATTTGCGACCACCATCGACAAAACGTCCCGTCGCCGAAATGGCAGCGCCGAACTGTCCTAGACCGGCTTCAGGGTAGTAGCCACTGCATAAGCTAGACTGCTTGGTGCAGTGATTGTCTAGTATTTATGATATCTACCTGTAAAGAAGGAATATCCCACATTTAGCATTGCTTTGTTGCAATCAACATGGGAGAAACAGATGAAGATTGGATCAATGCTTTAACCAAAAGTGATATAGAGACATTTGCAGTTTCGTGGAAGTTAAAAAATTCTTTAAGTGGTGCACATGTAACCAAGGGCCAAAGTCCTCAGTTTGTATATTCATTATGGGCTCTGCAGTGACATAGTTGCAAATGCGTCTTAGTATTGAGTTACGCAGCTGTTTTTTAAAATGCTGCAAATCATTACATCATGCTAAATGATACAATGTTAAAATATTTGTAAATTGCCTGCAAAATGTCTGTCAGAGCAGGCTGCGTTTGTTAAATGCAAATGAAATTGTTGTGTGGAAGGAAAAAAATGTGCAGATTTCAAAATAGCTAAATTGTATAATTTTGCAAAGTTGTAGTTTCTTCGATAATTTTGATAAGTTGTAGTTGTTAGTGATGCAATGAATGGCTTTCTTCTGCTGTTTGTTATAATAAGAGGTTTTGTTGATGTTTTTGTTGATATATGTGCACATGCATTACAAAATTTCATTTCAAAAGGCAATTTATAATTTTTGTAAGTATGGGTTATTATTACCACAAGAAAACTATTAGAAGAAGTGTGCCACCAAGTCCTGCTGCATCTGGTGGTACCAGTTTGCGATATTTCAGACATAGTAGCAGTGGGGGCGGCAGTACACCTCAAATAACCCACAGTGTCAAAACTCATGATGGTGCTCCACAGTTGAAAAGGTGAGAAAATGTGGTTGGTGATAGCATGAGTGCTGTTTGTCATAATTTATTACAATTTTGAAACTTGTGTTTAGTTGTTATTATCATCATTCATGGTCTAATAAAATGTTATTTCATTGAAATAATTGCTGGATACTTTGTCACAAATTTTGCTTAAATTTATAATTCATGCAAGTAATTTGAAGCGGTTAGAGTAAAGTTAAAAGAAAAACATTTGACTCCAATCATAGTTAGACTAGGTAAAAAGTGGCTGTGCTTGCTGTTAAGGCACCAGTGATGCTATCAAACACTAACCAGTACTATCTCTTTAGAGATTGATTAAGTAAAAGATCTGTTGATCACATACTCTTCCAGATTTTTTATGTCTTAGTTTCATCATCTTCAAATAATAAAGCCCTACCTATGCTTTTCAAACCAGGAATTTTGTCTTGAAATTTTTGGAATTTTTGACATCTGTTATATGTGTTAGGTACCAGTGTTCAGTGAGAAACAGAAATACTCAGATTGACATCACAAACAAAACATATGAAGAAATTCGCCAAGAATGCCTCAGTAAAGGAATTTTGTTTGAAGACCCAGAATTTCCTGCTGATGATCTTGCTCTATTTTTTAGTCAACGTCCAAGGATGAGATTTGAATGGAAACGCCCTCATGTATGTTTGCATTTACATACACAATCTCCTGCAATGCATACCATTAACTCAAATATTTTTTTTATTTCTTCGCTGTTGATTTCCTGGCATAAGTTGTCGCATTACATTTTTATGCTGCAATATTTTCATCTGGTGGTGGCTTTTTTCTATGCAGAACTACACTGTATATTTTGTAAAACGCACTTGTTCTATATTTTCGTATGTTGAATCTCTTCCTAAAATTATTTTTTCGTCAGCATGCTCCTATGTGGTGTCAATTATTTTACAGAACTAAACATGTTTTGTTAAAAAACATAACACAACATCACTTTTCATGAGTTGTAGAACTTGAAGGTGTGCTACTTTGAGCATGTTGTGTGTATTATTTTATTGTTACAGGAAATTGCTGATGATCCTGAAATATTTGTTGGTGGTGCTAGTAGGTTTGATATCAAGCAAGGGGAATTGGGTAAGTGGTATATTTTCTTGTTAGTAGATGCTGGTGCTTAAACATTGGCAATGGCATTTTTAGTGCTTGCCATTAGGTGTGTAAATGCAGACTAATCAAGTTAAGGATTTAGCAATGCTCACACTAACTGATACCTTAAGAAAAAATCATGCCGTGATATGTGCAGACTTTGCTGATGACTTATCATGGATGTGATAGAAGTACTTGCTGTTTGGGTTTCTGTCGCATGTGGAGGATTGGTGTTAATGTTTTCTTTTAATATTTTATTTGTTATGAAATATATACTTTGCTAAGGCTTCAGGAAGAAATCCCTAATTAACTACACGTAGCTTAAGGAATTGTTTGTCGTTTTACATTTATTTGTCATGTGCTTATTTATGTCAACTGTTTATTATGGTAAAACAGTATGAAGATATCATATATTCGTGTGCTGTCTTGAAGTCTAAAACACGTTTTCAGTGGTTATCATTGTGTTAAGACATGAGTTGAATCAAGTACCACGTGAAAAAAGACACTCTGGTCTTGAACTGGGTCATGTTCTGCATCGATCTTTCCCTTCAGTAAGGTGGTCTTTCATCATGTGATGTCTTTGCCAGACTTTAGTTTGCTTGCATAGTAGATGTTCTTTTCTTTCAACACCCTCATGGGGGTTTTGTGGATAGAACCAGGAGCATAACAAGGTTAGATGGTGCCTGGGGCAAGAAGCAAGTTGGCACCCTCATCTTCAAAACAAGTCTTTTGGAAGCAAATATACAGCACTGAAGAAGTACTTGTGACATTTCACCGCCCACAGTCATTTGGCACCCCCATAGTGACTCAACACCCGGGGAATTACGCCCCTCATGCTCCCCCATCGTTACACCACCGGATCGAACTAACGTTTTCCCAAAATGATCCGGTCAACACGTCTGTGTTCTCTGCTATTTACGTTGCAAACGCAATTTAGAATAGAGCAATTGCAGAGCAAAAAATTGTTCTTGCCCACTTGAACAACAGTTCCATACACCTTCATTCTTGTTAGTGACCTGTGAAGTTTACCAGCGCAAGTGTTTTTTTAGGTGATTGCTGGCTTCTGGCTGCTATCGCCTCTCTGTCTCTGAATAAAGACCTGCTGTATAGAATAATTCCCCCGGAGCAGAATTTCAGAAAAGGCGAATATGCCGGAATTTTTCACTTCCAGTTTTGGCAGGTAGGCTGCTTGATAAACGATTTGATACTTGACCCACAATTGATGCAGATGTTAAATGCTTACTTTTGCTATGCTCGAACTTCTCTTGATCTCGTTTTGCGCGACTTCATGTTGTTGCTATAAATAATGGCACGTAGCTACTTACAAATGCGAATTGGCGACGATAGCTCAGTGACAAAATGTCCGCCTCTCAAGTTAAGGATTTGGTGTTCGATCCACAGCCACTAAGTCAATCGCACGTAGCGTTGCTTGGTCAAGAGCGTTCATCGTTTAATTGCCCAGGCAAAAAGCAGGTTTCGTTCTTCGGCCTGCCGTCACCCAGAAGCAAGTTAAAAGAAATGCACATGCTTTTTATCTCAGTATGGTGAGTGGATCGACGTGGTTGTGGACGATTTGCTACCTACTTACAATGGCAGACTGGTTTACGTTCACTCGGCTGATAAAAATGAGTTCTGGAGCGCTCTCCTGGAGAAAGCCTATGCCAAGTACGTAGCAATTGCTTGCTTCCGTTAATTGCGACAATAGTCTGCAACCATTAAACGGTTGATTTT
>JGI24021J15306_10008636_pt1 | contig 12539 bp, 8 predicted proteins | sample Ectturendosymbi1_FD_15306 | JGI IMG/M metagenome (IMG submission 15306) | reverse complement strand
GGGTCAGGTTCTAGGCGAAAGATTGTCAGGGCGCGTTTCTCAAATTTCTGCGGACTAGCTCCCCCACGGCTCGCAATAAAGAGGCTAGCTGCCGCAACACTATATACTAAGAGATTTAGAGTTGTCATATGTGATTGCTGCCCCAGTGCAAGAATCCTGTTGAAACCGGTCAGGAAATGTAGGGATGTGGGTTACTGTAATAAGTGTACGTACGTACAGTGTTGTCAACTAGTTTGGGGCTAGGAATGGTTAACACTTTGAGAGCTGGGGTACCATATATTCGTACTTCGATTTCAGCCCAAAACCAGCAGTTGTCAGTTGCCTTACCAACACCCTAGCTCCTCCGCCGATTGCGCTAGAGAGCTGTTCAAGGGCTCAAACAGATCGGACAGTCTTCTAGATTGCACTCTAAAAAAATTTTTTGGTTGGGGGTTGCTGATTTTTTGTGACTGACGTCATAATTTAAGTAGTTTTTGGGCCATTTTGGTTCATGTTGCCTGGCCTACGGCCCAACCGCTAAGCCAAAGTATTTCGCTGAAGTTTTCATTGGAAACGAGGCTCGAGTCCGAATCTTTTGAGCCTTTGGTCGACTTTCTAGCGTTTCTGGTTCAAAAGGTGTGATCTTAAATAAACAAATTAATTATCTAATTAACTAATTAGTCAAAAATTTTTGCTAACTTAGATCAAAACTTTTGAACCCGCAACCCCAGCAGGTCATCCAAAGTATCAAAAAACTCAGATTGTAGCCTAGAATCCAATCAAAACTTCCGCGAAATACTACCACCTAACGGTTGACACCCAGGGTCAGGCAAAGTGGACCAAGGTGGCCTAAAAGTCCTCCACTTATGACGTCACTGACAAAAAACCCGCATCCCCAAGCAAAATATTTTTTGAGTGCAAACTACAAGATTTGCCACGTATTTTGACGCTTCGACCAGATCTGTAACCCGTGCAGGAGCGGAGATATTCCCGTGCAAAGCCATGTGCGATCCAGCTGTTTTTTTGCGAACCGCTTAAATTAGCCTGGACGTCAAAGTGTTAATTTCATGATTGCTTGTAGAATGTAGACATGCTCTTCTTGCTATTTTTTGCCTGTGTTGTCGGTGGTGGAGTGAGTAAGAGACCATGTTGTTGATCAACCCCAAGTGTTCTACACTGGAGCATCCCAAAGAAAACCAGGCGGTTAGACCATAAGGCAAATTATGAAAATACGTTTCTTCCTTGTTTGTGATGTTTGTTTACTTGTTTACACTTAATTCAATCATGTTTTTGAAAGTTTTATTAAATAAACAACGCAGAAAAAATGCCCAAGACTTCTTGATATTGGGACCCTGCATATTCTAGTAAGAAATCAGCTTGGCACCGAATGTGTATATAATTCCCTTTCACATGCTCATAACACAGGATTTTTAAATAATAATGTCAATTCTTTCTAATGTAAACAAACTTCTCTTAAAAATAAAAATTATGTAAATGTCAAGTTACAGGAAGTTTACGCTTTTTAACATTTAAACTGCCCTATTATGAATACCAAAGAAATGTGGGAAATTGAAACAGTATGTTATTAAATAAATGAAACCATCATGCTGACTTTCATCGGATTTTTAGTTGTAACTTTACACATCAATATCAATTCTAAGATTACTATTGATTGATAGTTTGACACTTGAAGAATTACATAAATGTTAAATTTGTTCCAAAATGTTTATTTATACCATACTTTTCCATGTTAAGATTTACTAAATCCTTTGTAACAACAGCTGCTAAGCTCATTGCTGGTGGGCCTTAGGTCTGTGTGTGCTTCACATCTTCCACTTTCTAGATCTTTTTCTAATGCTTAATGCCATCAACCAAAAAAGGTTTTACCAGACTTCAAAATGAATTTTTGTTCAGTTTTTGAATTTTTCTTGTTGCATACAAGGAGTAATTTAAGCAAACCTTAATTGGTCAGTCTTTAACTTGGTGTGTCACCCTTTTGATTGAGCCAGAACTCACGAACGGATTGCACTAGAGCAGGGGTTTCCAAACTTTCTCTGGCCATGTACCCCTTCAGCATTTTAACAGATGAGCATGTACCCTTAAAATTTCTTATGACAAAAAAGCTGAGTAAAATAATATAAATCCCCTGAATTTCTAATAAAACTTTTATATTTTTAGACTGTGTTTTTATGTCTCAAAGTTAATATATTTAACAATAAGCATACGATGATATTTGAAAATTATAGTCACTGATATATGTATATCTAGAAATAGATATATGTTCCTTTCTATTGCTAACCTTAAATGTACCCCTTCAGGTAAGCAAATGTACCCCAGATTGGGAAACACTGTGTTAGAGAGCAATCGATCTGATGAGTTTCAGAAAAGTATCTTTGCATTTAAAATTTTTAAGAAAAATGCAAATGTCTAATTTTCCAAAAGGATTTTTTAGCAATATTCCAAAAAATTGAAAAATTTCCTTTTACGCTTCTTTGTGAGAAACGTTTTTTTCTTGGACTATGTATGAACACCCCAACTAACAAAAAATTCTAACCAAAGTGAGTTTTCTTTTGAGGGAACTTTTTGGGTGAGAAAAGTGGGCAAGGTCACATGATTATCAGACAATGTCATCAGGCCAAGGCCTTGAAAAAAATTGCAAAGGGCAGATTGTATTTTTGTTGTAAATGAAACTAGGTGAAAATCTGAATCTTTAGAGCCCTTGATTTACTTTCCAGTGTCAGTGGTTCGAATGTTATAGCTTTAAAAAAAAAAACTAATTAGTGAATCCCAGGTAGGAAATTAGTTAATTAGCATATACAGTATGCAAAATCTTTACATTTTTTTTTCTTCTCAATATTTTCACTTGAAATTTGATAGGATGTTGTAAAACATCAAAGGAAACCTGTCCTGTAAGTTTTAGATATTTTGTTAGATAATTGAAGGGTGAATTATCCCTTCAATTATCCAAAGAAGGCAAAAAACAATCCAAAAATTTAGGATTTTGCACCAATTTACTCCTCCACCAAATGAAGTTCATTTTTTTCAATCATTTTTGAAAAGTTATGGTCATGATCAACATTTTCCATGTCTTTAGAAGCCTTGATGACATAAAAACAATGAACTAATTATCAAATCCCCTGGGGAATTAAATAATTTGCATATATGCACAATCTTCTATAAATTGTCTTCTCTCCATATTTTTACTTGAAATTTGGCAGGATGTTGCAAGACCCCATGGGAAACCTTTTGTGCAAGTTTCAGATGTTTCATTGGACACTTGAAGAGTAAATTAAGGTAAATTTTACCCTTGAATTACCCAAAGATACCCCACTAAGAAAGTTCATTTTTTTCAATTGCTTTTGCAAACTGATAGTCATAACTGACATTTTTTATGTAAAAACTTCATTTCCAATGTGTTATTCAAAACTACATATTTATTTGCCACAAACATGCAACAAGAATGCAGAATAGTGGAAGCATCCAAATTAAAATATGACATAAACACACAAACAAACCTTGCTAAAAAAATTTATAAACTACTTTTACTGGCATTGTACAGACCTACCTGCAGAGGTAACTCCGGACTAGGCAGCTAGGTACATAAATAAATCCATAATTACCAATTCAGATACAATCTTTCTTTACATTCAATGCAAATGAAAAGAACAGTAAATGCATATAGCAGAATGAGTATAGCTTCAACACAAAACACATTTGCTGGTAGGCATAAATGGTTTACGGAAACACAGATTTAGTTTGGACTTGATTTTTGCAAAATTTTATTTCATTTCAACATGACCTAACTTTGGTTCTTCTGTTAAATTGTGTCAAACATTCATATTAGGTTAAACACACCAATGTTTCAGTTTTTAACAGTCAAATTCCTGATGTGGTAAGGTAAACAATCACACAAACCTGGACAAGTATTGTTAAAAACATACTTATAGCAAAATTCTCCACACAAAATTGCCTGCCTTCAATATTGCTTTTTCAAATAATTTCAGAGCATGTTCAGCCTACAAACGAAATTTTTGAACAAATCTAACAGTTCAAGGCACAACTCACCAACCATTAGACCACCAATATTATTACACTACAAGTGAGCACACAGATTAGCAGGTTCCTAACTGCAACTGAAATAAAAACAACCAGATCTGTGCACTGTGCAGGGGTGCTTGGAATACATGATGCTGCAAGGCTTTAAAGTTTCTTTCCAGCAACAATGAAACAGTTTTTTATTATCAAGTGTTTTCTGCACAACCTTACATATTAACATAGGTTGTAGTAATGGCATCTTGCTGTTGCAGAATGTGCTTCCTGTTTCACAATACTGATCTAGTTTGGGATAATGAACAATGGCTTAAGGTGGGTGACAAATTTTCTTTGAAAATTTCAGCGGCACATATTGTTGATCTATATACTACACATGATGACAAGCATTCCTCAATAAGCAAGAAGTCTTGCAGTTGTATTTGTCAGGCAAATAGAAGCAAGGAAAAAACTTTCACATGATTCAGTTTGAACTACACTTATAACATTTGAATTTGTTGAGGCCTTCACTCAGCATGTTTTCTTGAAATAAACATTATCAACCAATTCTAAAGTAGCTTTTCAATCAATGATGGGCAAATTATGATGCACAAATCATATACTTGTTCAATATTTTCAGATCTCCCCAAAGCATTTGACAGTGAACCATCAAAAACTTTTAGAAAAGCTACAAAAACAATATGGTATTGAAATTACTTAGCTCATCCAGCACATTTTGGAAGTATTGAGGAATCACAAAAGATTCAATCACAAAAAGCTAGTACAATGTACAGCTCCATTGCAACCCAAGCTGTCAGAAGCTCATACACTGCCATGCATATGCGGAGCTATTTCATGATATTTCGCTTCATGGCGAGAGGACACTGATTTCCAGTGAAAAAATTAATGTTTTGGTAAAGATGCCAGCATGTCCAGAATTTGGCTTTCAAGTGGGTTTGGCTACAGTTTGTTTTTCCTATCTGACAACTCTGTACTTCATGCAGTCGGAGTGCTGCATGTCATAAGGAACAGTACAGAGAATTTGCATTAATTAATCAGAGACAAAGTAGCAACTTGGGTTTCCAAACACTTTGCAAAAAACTAGCATAGCGTATTTTATGAGTAAATATTGTCAATGTACTGTATGTCGGCGGAATGCTGCTGATATGATACTTTGGCAACATCGCAAAATTAAGTCAATTTCTAATATCAAGAGAAAGTGTAGGTTTATGCTGAACAGTAATAGCAAAAGCTGCCCTTCTGCAACAGGCACTTTTTTCCAGGCTAGATGCACCAGTGTGAAAGACGATTTGTGGACCAAGGAATCCCAACAAATCACAAGGGAGTTTTCGTTCTTTAGATGATGTGAGGCCAGTTCAATTGTCAAAGGCTAGGTTTTGGGGATAATGCATACCAGTAAAATGCAGCCTAAATACAAATTTCATATAAATTTACACTTCAAACAATAGAATAGTCATGTCTAAAGATGTGGAGCAAGTAATATATGAAATTAATATGTCTTCTTTTTGATACTTGAGGATTTTTTATTGCTTGAATAGAAGCACATTTGGTGCAATTTTCAGCAAAATCTAAAATGGTACCCATGGAATATTGGTTGAGTTAGGCTGGAATGACTCTGCAATCATTGTGATGTTTATGGCAGGAAATTTGCTTGTTGCATAGATAGCTGTATTCCATGGTAAATAATGAAATCGCACAAAAGGAAATCTCATGGGCACTTCTGTTGTTTTAATGTCACAATAATATGTTTATATTCAGAAATCACAACCCTGAGTTGATGTTTGGCATTTTATAACAAAAAAAAAGCATATTTTTGAGATTTCATGGTACCTGTAAACATTATCTTTGCAACCACCAAAAATACTCTTTAGAACAGGGGTCTCAAACAGACAACTGTTAATACCACAAGCTTGCTGAGACTGCTAAGATCACCAAGATCACTAAGATCGCCATAATTACTAACATCGTCAAGAACGTGAAGATAAGAAATTAGTCTTAGTGATCTTACCAACCTCAGCAATCGTAGTGGTCTTAGCAATCTCAGCAATCTTAGTGATCTTGTCTTATCAACCTTAGTGATCTTGTGGTATTTACAGGTGTCCATCTCAAACACGTGGCCTATGAGGGCGTTTTGTGCAGCCCATGATGCTTTGTGGGAAAATTCAAATAATTAGCATTCACGTTGTTCAGTTTATTCACTGGTGTTGAAAGTGGTTGGCTAGCAGAGTCCTGCGCAGTGCGGGTTAACCCACACGGGTTGCAGGTACCCGCATTTGTGGGGTGGATGCAGGAACCTGTACTGCTATGCATGCGGGGCAGGTTGAACATGGTATGGGACGGGAGCGGGTTGTACTTGGACGGGGCAGGCGTTGGATGAGAAAGTCTTTGTGTGGGTAGCTGAATGTTCGATTCATAAATAATTACTTCAATCATAAAACACGTGAAAATAATCAATTCAAAAATTGCAAAACAGATGGATGTACTAAGTTGTTTGCCAGCATTGCACTTTGGTCAGTAGGCCTACAGCAACTAATACCTTATGACGCAACAACACAATATTGTTGTGAAACATCAGCTCAGACTCTTGCCATGTGGAAGGCAAGTGTCCATTTCCATTTTCCAATGGTACCATTGCACTTGGAAAGTAATAATTCAGTTTAGCAGCCCTTCTAAATGGATCAGACAGGGCTTAACACACAACTGGTCACAACTTGACTGAAACATGGTTTTGGTCACCACAACTGCTGCTGACAGAAGATCAGATATGTCGAAAAGTTTTGGTTGCCAATAGAACAAATCTTAAGCTGCTTTTTAGGTTTGTCATCAGGTGTTATTAGTTTTAAGTTGTTTTGGGACACACAGTTTTTATTAGCTTTCAGACAGGTGCGGGTTTGGAATAGAAAATGTGTGGCGCAGGTTGGGAGGGCCTGTGGGGTGGGTTAGAAGTGTGCAGGTGCAAGCAGGCAAGATTTCTCAAACTCCTACGGGTGCAGGGCAAGGTGGATTTAAATTTTGCAGGTGCAGACAAAAAATTAACGTGCGCTGGATTCTATTGGCTAGTAAGTGAACAAGTTCTTTCAAACAAATATAGAGACAGCTAGAACTGACTTGCCTATAACTCATGATACCTTTTGCAGGAAGTAAGGTGTAAAAGCTGTTTCTAGTAAGGTTCAGGTACTGCCATTGTTGCATCAGCATTATAATGCGGCCCTCTGGTTACTTTATAAGTTCTCATTTGGCCTACGGAGAAATTTGAGTTTGAGACCCCTGCAGGCTTTAGAAGGACCCTTTCCCTTTGGGGTCACAACACCAGGTTCAAAATCACTGATTTCCATGCACGAGACACTGGAAGGAAAAAACAAGAATACAATTCAAGTAAGGCAATTTTAAACACACAAAACCAAGTAGCAAAGTTACATAGTATGAGCAATTAGCATTGTTAACTTATGAAATAGTAACAACCTTTTCTGTTGAAAGTCCATTGGGCAGCTCTTGTTCAGATCCATACACTACTTCTTCATGAAGCATGATGTATTGTATATTTCTTAAAGGTTCAGTTACACTTGAAATTCAATCTAATAAAAGCACATGTTTGGCTAAAAATCACATTATTTTAAATACATGTCCTATAACTGTTGTAGTTTAAGAAAACAAACATGCAATTAAAAAGTTTTGCAAAATCAATTCAACACAGCAAACTTCTGCAATTAAATAATTCTTTCAAATATTTATCAAACTGTTTAGCATGGGCTATGTCTGTGTGAAATTGCTGTTAATTCTTAAACCTGTCCTGCATCCCACTGTAAATGTTGGTAGTGTGAATGACAGTATCCAGTTTTCGCTGTCGAAGGACTAAAAAAACATATCTGGCTTTGAAAACCATTTGTGCCAGATATGAAGCTGAGTTCGTAACCTTAGCAGCACCATGAGCATGGTCAAGTGGGAAGTTTCTATTCTTGCTGTGCACAGGATCGTTGGTTCGGCTCTCACTGTGGTTGTTTGTAGTCAGGGATGTGGAAGCTGGAAGTGGTCCTTTTTTTTTCTGTGGAAGCGGAAGCACGAAAATTCTACCGCTTCCACATAGGTTATTTGACTTAAAGAGTAACTTGGCAGAAAAGTTTTGTTCATTTCCGGATGTGGATTAAACAATGAAGTTGCACCAAGTCTGAATGAACGTGCAATATCAGTACCACAAGAGAACAAGCATAACTAGCATCCGTGGCATTCTTCATAGAAGGTCAAATCATTGTGCAGCTTACCAATTTTATTGGAAGCTGACTTTTCAAATCTGGCTGCTGTCTACTAAAATTGTAACAGTTTGAAAGTACATGTGTGTTTGCCAACTCAGTCTAAAAGGCTTTTAGCATTTTATTAAAGATGTAAAAAGTTTGCCCAAAAAGCTAAATACATTAATAATTATATCATCCATTGTAATTAAAATCCGTCGATTTACATAACATTATCACGTCCCGAAACAGATGGAATCCTGTATATGATTATTTTTTAAAGAAGGCAGTAACTTTGATACAGAGTTATGGTGGATGAATGTCACACCAGCAATTCAGTTATCTCCAAACGAAAACAGGGAAGCACATCGGCTAACCTAAAGAGGCACCTAAAACGTCATCATCAACAGGCATTTGACAGGGTTGAGGAAGATGCCTCTGAAGTTATGAAAAAAACAAAGTTGCAGAAAGAAAAAGGGCAAAATACTATGACAAGTTTTTTTATAAAAAGTACTCGAAAAGCAACTGCATCCATCACTAAAGAAGATTTTATAAACGGAAGATTGAAAATGATTGTCTACAGCAGAATTTCTCTGACATTTTTTCAGGACGGTGGGTTTCATTTGCTAAATGGTACCTTTGCAAAGTTTTGGAATTCAACTAGGATGTCAAGCCATTTATAGCATGGTACTCAAAAAATCCGAGTAAGAAAAATCAAAGTTAAGGGAATCAGTTTCTGGAGCTTTGGTTTCTATCAAATTTGATGGAGTCACTAGACTTCAATCACATTTCCTCGGTATTTCAATGCAATAATACGTTGAAGAACACTTCTCATTTGAAGGAAATATTGCTGGACACTTTGAAGCAGTTCAACATTAGCAAGCAACAAGTATTAGCTTGCGTTGTTGACAATGCATCAAATATGACTCGGACTGTGCAGCTACTTAATGAAAATGAAGGAGATAAAGAAAATGATGAAGAGATTGAAGAAATACAGGATTCATTATCATCAACCGACCATACCATATACCACACGAGATGTGCTGAGCACACCCTGCAGTTAGGAATTTGTGACGTGTTAAAAAAAGGGCGAGCTGAAAAGTTTTTAACAAAATTACAAAAACTTGCTCAACATCTATGTTCACCACATGCTGATGGAATTCTAAAGCATCATGCAAACAAGTTGGTGCTGGTTGACATGCCAACCTATTGGGGGAGTACTTTCCTCATGCTTCAACAATTAGCGGATTTGAAATGTTTCGTGCAGTATTTTCGCTCACAGGAATCATACCTATACCTCACCGAAAGTGAATGGGCTGAGGTCAAGATGATGGTCGACATCTGCTCCACTCAGCGCTCACCTGTCGATCGAGTGCAAATGCACGGTGTCTCAAATCGAGACACCCATTTGTACCCGCCGCACAGCACCTTAGTTCATCTGACAACATACGTGGGCGCAGTGGGCGGATCACCAATGGAATGCGGAGTGGGCAGACAATCCCACAAGCCTCACGCCAAGAGTTGTTATTCCGGAATGAGGCTTCTTGGCAGCTGTTTAGGTAAGTGTTTGTTAACTTAGTTGTTGTGTTAAGTACTTTTTTATGACGACCTACCAACATTTGTTTGTTGATATTATATTCAACTCAATACCGGTGACGGTAAGCGTTTGTGCACTAGATTTTATTTGAGTTGAGAATAACAACTAATATACTAGTTATATTAGCATTGACTGACTTATATAACCGTGATATCATCATATAATTTTCTTTGTTGATAGGTTGATGCTCGATCAAGAATCCTCTTGAGCAACTACATGCAAATAGCGCTATTCAGTCAATTTTCTTGTGCATTCAAAGCACATCAAATAAAAGAGCAGGTGCTGATGCTGATTCAGGCGGAAGTGAAGCAACATCAGAATCTGCAGCACCAATATCTGAATTTGAAGCATATTTGAACTCCTTACATTCAACAGTGGCTGCTGGGCATCAGCTACGGCATCTGCAAAATCTGATGTTACTGCATTTGCCGAGGTGCTTGTGGTAGAGTGGCTGGGAAGATTGACACTGCCAAATGTTTGGGACATTATTACCAAACACTCCCCTATTGTACAACCAGTATTGTGAATCATTAGCTGTTTACCCTACACACAGGTATGCATTGAATATATGTTCTCACACTTAAAACTCGTACTTTGTGAAAACAGAGTCTGAATGGGCAATGAATTAACTGATGCCATTGTGCGTTTATGTGGACAAATAAATGTGTTCAAAAAATTATTTTATCTTCGCTATCTTTTGCTTGTTTGCTTCATTTTTCTTTCTTTCTGTCATTTTTGCTACTTTCGTATCTTTGCTTACACTTTTTGATTGTAGTAAATGACATATTTTGTCCTGCTAAGGTCAACGGTCATTTTCTCGTTTTTTGTTGCAATAGGTGTGGAAAAGTGGAAGCAGAAGTGGTTGATAAAATAACTGCTTCCACATCCTTGTTTGTAGTACAGATGACACTTTTGATGTTATGACATACTCTTTTTTGGGAGCCCTTTTGATGTACTTTCTTAGGTACAATGTAAAGAACAGATGTCTGTCAGTGCAGATATTGTTAATAGATGTGTGATGACATAACCAAAGTGGAAAAATAATTCGTTTCATAATAAATAAAGGTAAAGATACAATAGAAAAAATATTTTTTAATTTCAATTCAGTATATCTTTCCTACACACATGTAATGCCAAAAAGTTGCGATGTTTTAATTTATTATATTTTCACAACAGTTCAAACCTAAATTTGCACCCCACTGGAACATGTCATCAAGAATGAAAATCTTGGTGTGAGAGCAATGGTGGCTGAAATTAAGCTTAGGCCAGCAACACATATTACTTCTACAACCATTGCAGTGTCATTGCTCATTTGAAAATATCAGTTTGCACGACTCCAGCTGTCATTTTTATATCTGTTACCAAGATCTGCTACTGACAGATATCTCATCTCACTACTCCAGGCAAAAGACATGACTCAAATAAAAAAACAAAGAACATGTCAAATACTTGAACAAAAGAATGGAATGGTGGACACACGGAAAGCTAATAGAACCAATCTCAGAATGTTAAGCCATTCAAAAAAGACTTAAAAAATCAGTCAAAACCAAAAAACAATCAGACCGGAAAGCTTTAATGCTACAAGGACAGGTGGATCACATGCTAGTGAGAAGTGACATTGACAGAAGACATGACATCATTATAGACATCAAAAAGAAGCTAAAAGAAAAGCACCCAAATCAGTGGAACTAAAACAATCTGCCATACTTCATAAGCCCAAAACCAAAACAGAAAGGGACATCTTTGAAAACATAGCTCAAGATGAAATCACATCCAATACTGTACTAAAAACCCATCAGCATTTCGAAGACCAACACAGATTGACATGGACATTTGGAAAGAAATGATTTCTTTGAAATCATATGGCACCCATTCACACATGACATGCTGGCTGAGCTGATGAAATTGCCACCCTGGCATCTTGTGATGGACACCATTCATTCCACACGATTACATATCAATTCTCATTGCATGCAGACTTGTTCCACTAAAGAAAAAAGACAATGGCGCCAGTAGGTGTCGGTAAATGCCTACGTCCAATCAATGGCAAAACAATCACAGGACTACTAAAGGAAGACATCATCCGCACAGTGGCTGGGAACACTGCAGACATGTGCAGGACTGGAATCAGGCATAGAAGCAGCAATACATGCTGTAAGGTAAAGTTACGAAGAGGAAACAGTGAATGCCTGATGCTAGTGGACGCAGACAGTGCCTTCAACAAACTCAACATAAAAGTCAGTCTAGAAAACATCAAACGATTGTGTCCCCCATTGTACACCAAGGTGAAGATAGTCGCACTTTTGCCAGCCGAATTTATGAGTGGATGCGAGCTTCGTCTAAAAATTTCAAATTGTCAAGGGGTGACAAAGTAACAATATGTTTCACTGCAATGGACAGGAAAGCAATATCAGAAACGTTGGAAACCTTTTTCAACGGAAAAAATCACATTGAAATGCAAAACACATCTCCAAAACAAGGAAAGAACATCATAAGCATGACCCATAAAACAGAAAATCAACCGTTTTTCCCCCATTTTACACAATTTTCCCCACAAACCACGAACACATATTTCATATCACCGTGTTTGGTAATGGTAATGGTAATGGTAATGGTTTATTGTTTCATATGACTCAGCCAATAAGCAGAAGCACCATAAAAGCCATCGCATGCAGTAAACCAACCAT
>JGI24021J15306_10008635_pt1 | contig 12540 bp, 9 predicted proteins | sample Ectturendosymbi1_FD_15306 | JGI IMG/M metagenome (IMG submission 15306) | reverse complement strand
CAAGTCTTGACCGGTCGGGCAAGCAGTTTCCCAGGTTGAACGTGATTCATGGGGGTCGAATGAGCTTTCTGTCTCACTTCCCCGCTAACAACATGCTTGCTCGAGCATCAATATGTCATATCTGCTTTGCCCAAAATGGGTATAGTTGCATTTCGCACAGCTTCTTGTGGGCACCGCAGATGTGGATGCCCAGTTAGGCATTTCCCAGATGTGGCGGCCTGGAGATGGCGCCACACGTAAATAAGGTCGTAACCGGTAGATAACGCCCAATGTAATGTCACTGTGATAGACGCCACAACCGAAAGATCGAAATTCACTTATCCCTATACAAATGTGCAACCTTAGAGTGAACACTGGTATAGAGTGAACTCAGTAGTAGATCTCTGTTGTTGTTGGTTGCTTTCTTCAGAATAAAAATATTTTTGTTGTGCTTGACTCAGTAGTTCAAGACGATGCAGATCACTGTGACACAGACCTGACCAGAATTTGGTTCTTGGTCACAAGGATGGTTGAGTTACTTGGTTCTCCAAGAATCACTGAAGCACGTCACGCATTGAGCGTAAGCAATATAAAAATCTAAAAAGACACAATAGTCTTCCCCGAATACCGATGCATATTTGTGGTTCTTAAGCTGGTTTATGAGACATACATGATGGAAATTATCACAAAGCAAGTAGATTTTGCGTCTAAAAACGAATTCACTTTAAAAAATGTTCCGATGATCATATTTCTTACCACTTGAGATTTCGCGAGATAAGAAAACGAAACTTATTGCATATGTCTAAATCGCTTCCTGCTTACAAAAAGCAAGCTTATCAAATTTAAAAACTCTGGAATAGCTTTACAGCAAACTTTGCAAAAGGCTTTGGTCTGCATTGCCAGCTCATGTTGACACCATATTCTTAATGGAAAGAATCCTGCTGTGGCAATCCCTGTATAGGAAAAGAATCAATCTGTTGTTTTATCCTTCATCGTCCTGGTAAATTCGGATGCAAGCTAGTTAGGCGCGCTTAGATCAAACAGACACAAAGTTTGATGTTGGTAGTTAGTAACCCTTGAAGATATGATACATCTTTCCAGCTAGACGATTAAGAGCGCTATTTCTACAGGTCGTTGAAATACGATCTTGCAACTCATTGCTTAGGTTTTACGTACTTAGCAGAAATTAAATGGTTTAACATGAGATCGTCCATTGAATGCAACTGGCTGTAACTTGCGATGCCGTAAATCAAAACTTATGTATTTACTGCACACATCTGCCATGGATTTCCATTTTTGCAAAGATTGCGCACTCATCGCACACACACAATTTGCAATAATTTGAAACCCTCAAATTTGCAGATATTAAGACATCTAATCTACAGTAGCATTTTTCCACGGCGTTCATCTTCTTATTGCAACATTCATCCAACGCAAGTCTGCAAACCTTTACGAAATCTTGTTTTATTTGCAGATTGACAGCATATTTTGGATTATTGGAAATTTGCCAACCAAAAGAAGGAGAAACAGTTTTTGTCAACGGCTGTGCTGGGGCAGTGGGCAACTTAGTGGGTCAAATTGCCAAGTTGAAGGTGATGGGTGTACATTGAGGAACGATTTAAAGACGTGAAGTTCAATTTACTTCGCCAAACAATGGAAGGAAATGCATATTACATTTATAAACAGTAGTAGATAGAAGTTATACAAGCATAAAGTTTGTGGTAGTGCTGTAAAACAGAAATGTTTTGCTTTTTCTCCTGTCAGGTCGTAAAATGTGTCAGTATTTAGAACAATGACTTGGAATTGGAAACCTATTTTGCACCAATACAGACAAGTTTCACGAGTTTTCGTTAACCCGCAGTTTTCGCTAACCTGTTAACCCCACGTTGAGGCAGGAACACTGATCACTACATGTGGCAATTGTAGACATCTCAAAACACCCAACTGCCGTAAAATCATAAATGATGTATTTGCAGTGGCCGTGACTTTGTCTAAAAGGTCCTTGTGGTGTATCCATAACATTCAAGACGCTGTGACTGCCACCAGAACTGGATATTGCTTTTATATTCTAACACCGAAGTGTACTTCAGCTGACAGGCAGGGGCGGATCCAGCCAGTAAGGTTGCGGAGGACGATTTCAGCAATATTTGGTAGTCACGTCTAATTACGGGTTCACTAATGTAAGAGAGATGAAGTATACTTCAGAACACCGCTGTGACAAAACATCGGACGACAAAATGGCCTTATATAGCAATAGCAAATACTGTTTTCCGGATTGTACAAAATCATGGTGAATAAAGTTACTTATGTAGGTTTAAGGGAGACGATCGCCCCCCTCTAAATCCGCCCCTGCTGACAGGTCACGTGAAAGAATGCGTAACTTACTGTAGGTCACGACCCTAAGCGATGAAGGTCGATTCGCCGGCCTGAGTAACTTGCTCTTGGCGCTTCGCTGCAAAATTGTTGAGCCTACCTACGAACTAACTAAGCAACACTTTAGGCTGTGCCACGAATCCCTCCAGCAAACGATGGAGATAGAAAAGGAAAAATAATTAAAATCCCTGGCTTTGACTCCGTGTGATTGTTTTCTTGCAATTTCACAAACAGGGCTGCACTGTGGTTGGCTGCTGCGGTTCAGACAGCAAAGTGGAATTTGCGAAGTCGATCGGATTTGACGTCGTGTTTAACTACAAGAAAGTGACCTCATGGAAAGACGAGATTGCCAAAGCTGCACCGAAAGGGATTGATTGTTTCTTTGATAACGTAAGCTTTTAAGACATTGGGTTGGCCTTTTGCTTCAAAAACCATGATCAAACATGGTTTTTGAATGAACTTCAATTACAAAAATCATTGTTGCACAGAAAAGAATGAGAATCCTTGTTGGAAAATTTTGTCCACTGTTCACCGTTATGTTGGCCCGTTTATCGTGAGCTTGTGACCTTTGTTGGCTGTTCCTCATATGTTAGTTGACGCGACGAAGAGCATATTCAGGCTCCGGCTTGCCGCTGATTGTCGTTAAGTCAAATAAAGTAAATAAATAAACCAACAAATAAAGAATGAAAAGCCACAAGTTATCGCAAATAGTTGGGTTTGGAGATAATCAAACACAAATTTTCAACATGCAATAAAACACCCCCTACTCATAGGCATGCCTGAGTCTGCTGAATCATGCAAATGGAGCCAGGATATCTGCAAAGTAGTCAAAATTACTGTAAATGTTGTTTATCACATTCCTTAGTAGGAAATTACAACAAGTGTGAACAGAGCGCATCGCCAAAAATTGTAATGAAATTTTAGAGTTTGAATGAAATCTGCCCTTAAGTTTAGAATTGCAACCCTAACTGTTAAGAAACTGTTAGTAGTTATACAGTAAAAATTCAAGCAATGTGAATTTGACCAGTTCACGTGACACCAGCACAAGGGTAATTTCAAGCGAAGTCCAAACAGTGTAAACGACAACTGCGGCTTGTCATCCTGTGTCGTGTCACTGCCAGAGAAACTTAAAAGACCAAACCTCCCTGGTAGTCTCCAGCCTTTGAACTTTAGTTTTGCATTGCAAATCGATCAGTCGTGCTTGTTGGCCTCGGTAAAACTCATACGCTTGCAACGAGATGAGTTATAGAACTTGATTGTTGTTGCATACAAACACGCATTGCAAAAATCGCAGGACAAACGTGAAGATGCAAACTCTGCGAAACCGCGTCAACTTGACATCTGCCTGTAACGTGGAACAAAGTGAGCGTTTTAGTTAACTCTAAGGAAAGTTTGTCATGGTTCTGTTTTGACACAGGTTGGTGGCCAGCCATCATCCGATGTGTTATACGCAATGAACACTGGAGGAAGAATTGCCGTTTGTGGTTCGATTTCTTCATACAACTCTGCAAAACGTCCTGAAGGTACATGAAATTTTAGATGGAGTGTTATTTCAGATATTTTTTGTTCTTGTTCGGATTGTAGATACCTGGCTTTGCCAAAGGGCTATTTTCAAAGCAACTTTGTCTCGCACAATTAATTTTCATCGATTGAAATGAATATGGTTTGGGCATGCCGTGATTCCTGTGGACCATACTTACAATTATTAGAAGAGAAGCGTCCGGAAGTTTGCTTTTGCTCACTACATAACTTTCAGTAATAAAAGTTCTTTAATACCTAAACTCCTTAGATACGGTGCTGCGTAGCGGTGTTTGACTATTACACTCCCCATTTCCTGTATTTTACAAACTTTCATTGTCGAAATATAGGCAGTTTACTTTTTTTGTATATACATCCGAGTCTCTCACAAATACCTAAGACGTTTGGTGACTTGAAACAAGAGCGCTCACGGACTCTTACTGGAGTGTTGCGCAGTGATTTTTGAATGGTTTACGTTTAAACCGAAAAATCAAGATATGTGACTTTGAAAATATTTGTTTTTGTGCTTCAGCTGAGATTATCCAACCCGCTCTAGTTTTCAAGCAGTTGAAAATGCAAGGATTTGTTGTCCATCAGTTCATGGCCAAGTTTGAGCAAGGTGTATCGGAAATGACTAAATGGATAGCTGAGGTAAGTAGAATCAACCTCTCAGTGGCGTAGCAAGGGGGCCTGGGGGCTCACGGCCCCGGGCGGCACCTTCTGGGGGTCGGCATTTTGTTGATAAAAAATAATTTTTGGACAGAGCGTTAAAGGTTTTAACTCTTCTTTCTTATTTTTTAATAAAGTTTTTAATGTTCTAATTCTTTTCAATTCTTGTCTTAAGAACCCCCAGACTGGTAGGCCAGCCTTAAAAACATGACATGGTTGTGGAGTCATCAAGTTGAGAAATGTTTACTCTAAAGTCTGGGTCAAATCCAATGTGCTAACGTGCCACAGTGTTTGTCTTCAAATCAGGTTTTTTTAACACACTTACTTGGAGGACAATTGTGCCCCAGTCCCTAGACCTTCCCCTCCAGCCAAAGTTATTTTCCCCATCCCAGTCAAAAGTCCTTTGAACAAAGGAAAGAGATTGGTAAACATAGACTGGCAAACATTACTGCACCGGTAGTTCGCGGTTTTATTGCCCCATCTCTCAAAATCTTGCAAAAAAGATCTTGCACGAAATCACGGTAAATATTCAAGGCTAGCTTAAATCCTTTTTCTCCTATCGTTGGTTTCTTATCAACGTCCCAACGGTACATCATAACATCACCTGACACGTAGGCAATGGCGATGAACATTTCGTTAGGGCGACGATAGGTCAGTGGTTGAGTGTCCGCCTCTCAGTTGGAAGATTGAGTGATTTAATCCACGGCCACGGAGTGAATCACCATAGCGCTACTTGGGCAAGAGCGTTCACCTACACTGCCCAGGCAAAAAGCGTATTCTAGGCGTTGACATGCCGCAAATTGCCATCACCAAAATTATATAAACGCATTTCTAGTAACATCTCATGCTATTTTTAATGTTAATTGGGACAGTTTCAAGAAGTGCCATAAGCTGTAGCCTGTAGTTGTAGGTGGACTTATCAACATCAAATCTTGGCGATTGAAGTGAAGAATTCTGCAAATGTAACTTTGCTCATTTTCAATACGCTGCTGTTTTTCTGCATGACGTAATGTTGTCGGAAAATGACGTTCTTGAAGCGGGGTAGTGTAGTTGATGTGTTTTGCGTGGGAAACTTAGAGCTGAGATTGTCGGTTTGACCTGAAATTACAATGAATCAGAACCAGCCGATGGGCAACGTGGATTTCGTAGATCTCTCCTTTGTTCAATGGTATACCTAATATTTGCAGTCATAGCAGGCGTCATATGACGAAGAAAAGCTTAGAAAAGGTATTGCTATCATTTTGTTGAATTTGAGGCAAAAACCTCAGTCTGAAACCCTGACGCAAATGAGATATGATCATAGGCATAGCCAGGGGGGCCACGGTCCCTCCCACAAATTTTTAGCATATTTAGTTATTTTGTGCTTTGAGAAGTGGCGTCCCAAACAAAAACACCGTTTCCCACCAAAGGCAAACATTTTGCTCCCCCAAAAAAATTTGGGCTGGCTACGCCACGGGATATGGCTGTGGCGAAGGCTTTTAATAAAAGGGACGTTAATCGTAACAGTAACACAACATGGCAATGGCTGTGCTGAATAAAGTTGTTCAACGCAATTAACGTCGAATGTGAGACGTTGTAATCACTGCTGAGCATTGAAAAGGTCTATGTCCCACCTGGCAAGGTTTGGGAATCCACAGTTTTCGAAATAGACGTCTGTTGGTAACGAACGAAGTAAAGGAACAACTATGCAGGTGTAAGTGGAAAAAAACAACAACAGCTGGACCAAGTGTAGAGGTCACGATGAAGGCTGCAAGTCAGCGCTTCTCAACCAGAGCCAGTTTTAATCCTATTTGACATATTTTATCAAAATGGGTGCCGCACCTATAGAGGGCCCTACGCAAGTGCGGACAGAGTTAATGTTTGAAGCCTTTTATGTTTTCTAAAAGAACTAAATCCGTACTGAAACGTGAAGTTAACAATGAAATATTCTTCACATAACTGAGACCATATTATAAAATTAATTATTATTATAGCCTGCTATATGCAGTATATATACTTTGTTTCAGTTAAAGACGGGGGTACTACACGAAATATTAACATATATAAATGTTTTCATCTTTAAATCAGGTATGCCGCCATCATATCCCTTAATTTTGTTCGTTTGATCCCCTGGAATGAGTAAACTAGTAAAAAGCCAAGCGGTGGACTTACCGGAGACTAAAATCCAAAGGGAAGAACATTTGACGTAACATGTTGGGTCCATACATGCATGTATAGGAAAAGCAAAAAATTAGGACAGGTAATCATGAGGAAGGTGGCGACAAGCAGAAAAAGCAAGACTAATAATAATCGACAATGAAAAAACAAGACCCATTTCAGTTTCTGAGCGTTTCATTGTGATCTTCAAAAAGGTTTAGTAATCCTTATATCCTTTAGTAAGCACGAAATATGATCTTCTTTCATTTAAATTCTTGTCAAATTTAATGGGGAGAAAAGGCGGCACTTTTATGGTCGGCCCCGGGCGGCACTTAGCCTCGCTACGCCACTGCAACCTCTATATCCTACTTTCATCAGCATTACAGTGCTTGTTCATTGTGGAAGATCTGAGTTTTGAAGATCCTAGTAAAAGTGTTTATTAATTTCGTTTATGGAATCACAGGTCGTTTAAATAAACAAGTAATCTTGCACAATTTCAGGCAAGGTCATGTTTTGTTTTGATAACAGAAAAATTAAGGAGCACTTCCAGTGTGGTTTTTACTGCATGAGATTGCATTAAAAAGAAAGAGCGGCAAACCAAATACTTTTTACGAACCTATATCGTATCATTTACAACGTACTTCCATGCGGCTGAAGGCTGAGCAATCCGTTGTTTTGAGCTGCAGTCTGTGTTGGCGCACGCATTGGCGTGTTGAGGCTATGTAACGCATTAAGTGAGGAAATGTCCAGATTGTGAGTTTATCTTACGGTGGAACGAAGTAAAAATTACACTTATTTCTCGCAGGGAAAGATTGTTTTGAAAGAAACTGTCACGGAAGGATTCGAAAATATCCCCAAAGCGTTTATTGGAATGCTGAGTGGAGAAAACACCGGAAAGGCTGTAGTGAAGATGTAATGCTGTTGTGGCTTAAAATTGCTCCACACAAAGATATCTGCCATTTAACCTGCAATTTCCATTCGTGATTTTTATAATAAACTGTATCGCTAATATCAGAACATCTTGTGATAAATGTACTATTCCAAACTCGTCTGTCTTTCCTAAAGTATGCTTTGCTAGCCTAATTTATAAAATAATCATTAATCCATTCTTTTGCTGCAACAGAAAGCAGAGAGCCTCGCGTTACTTCGCGTTATTACAAAGATTAATAAGCTTCTGAAAAGCCAATGTTTCTCAATTGATTTATTTTGAGGTTTGAATTACAGCGGTTTTCAGACTTCTTTTTGAAGTCTGGTGGTTTCAAATGGTCGCACCCATAACGCTTCTCATATAGATTGTGCTATAGAGCAGTGTGGTCCAACTGCAGGCCCGCGGGCCGCACGTGGCTCGCCACAGCGTTTTCAGTGGCCCGCGGAAGCATTCAAGAAAAACCTTCAAATTTGAAATTTGTTGGAAAGCGTCCAAGATTGCATTTGTCTCACTGAATTGCTTGCACTGCATTTGTACAAGAACAATAAATAATGCCTTTTCTGCGTAACATTATTGTTTTTGTTTTATTTATGTGCTTTACGATCAAATTAGAAGGTGCAGCCCTCCACTACCCTCCGCTGGGGCATCTCACTGAATAACCTCTGTGTTTTGTCAGTGCCCTGGCGTTCGTTTCTTGAAGAGTGCATCTGGCACAGTGAACTCAGATAGATTTCTTTGGCGGTACCCACCCGCTGAACGCGTCTTTCTCAAAGTTGCCACCGAGCCAAATTAATTACCCATCCCTGCAATAGGTAATTTTAATTGGAACAAGCAGAACCTTTGTGAATATAAATGCAAAATACCAACGGTGGTAGAAACTGTAGAGAGTTTCAGCGAAGATAGATTTCCCAAACTGAAAGATTTCGCACTAAAAATGCACTTGATGTTTGGAAACACGTACGTGTGTGAGAGTACATTTTCTACGATGAAGCAAGTAAAATTTAAAAACAAAAATCAAATGGCAGACGATAAGCACTGGAAGATGGTTTCCAACTTGCTCGTACAAACACTGGTATTGATAGAGGAACAATAGAGCCAGAAAAGCTTCAACCAACGGCATCCCACTGATAGAGGTCTGTAATAAATTGCTATTTGCTAATGTGTAATAATTTCAATGATCCACTCATGTATCTTCCCTTTTTCAGTTTTAAATCTAGTGAATCTGTTGTTTTAGGTACCATTTTCTTGGAAGTAGCCCGCAAGTTGTAACGCTTTGTAAAATGGCCCGTAGGTCAAAAGCAGTTATAGTAGGTCAAAAGCTCCACACCGTTATAGAGATTACGCTTCAACTTTTAGAGATACACCCCTAACTGTTCAAAACAAACTGCAAAGTTGCCTGTGTCGCAGTATTGATTTACACGTTTTCAAACAGAAAAGTCTTATAACTGAAGTATGTTTTGCACAAACACGTTGACCGTCAGACAGCTATAATGAGAAAATCGTGCTAGATTTATAAGCAAATCAGCTAAAATAGCAACACTGCCTTTTGTTACGCTTACTACTTATGGCAAATTTAGCAAAATACTGACTTCTTAAACTGAAAAAAATATTTTACATATCGTAATAAATAAGATATATTACAGAAGACCGCGGGGGCCCGTGGCAATTACTACATTTGCTACCATTGTTAATCCGGCACTGCTGAGGCACATCCTTCGGACAAAGCATCAGTCAGCGAATCGAAGACCACCCTAATTTCTTGGACCTAATTTTTTAGTGAAGAGACAAATTTCGACCTTAGTGGTGATGTAAACAGGCAGAAAACGCGCTTTTGAGCTCAGGCTCACTCTCATGAACATCAGTATTGCTCACTTAGCATAACGAAAGTGACTTGTTGGTGCGCGTCGTGATAGCATTATTTGGGCCTACTGGTTGGAGGATGCTGTTGGACGTCCGGTAACTGTGAATACAAAGCGATACTGCATAGTAAACTATGCTGCATAGTAAACTATTTCTGTGAGGATACCTAGATTCTATTTGAATAAGGACTGAGGATGCGTAATTTTACGTGAAATCGATTTCCCATTAAAATTTGCTGATCGATTCCTTGCTTACACCCATCGTGGAAAGTACATACTTGCATAGTAAACTATATGAGAAGAAAATTCATCCCGGCACTGAGGTGGAAGCAAGTGAGGAATGGACATAGATGTTGTGATTTATCAGCAGAACGGAGAAACATGGCCTTGCGATAAAATATTTGAATACTTCCGTCGTTACTTCGCTGAAGACAGGGTCATCTCCCGTCGTACGGACCACCCTTGGCTTGCACATTGTCCAGGCCTATCCCCTTTTGATTATTTTCTGTGAAGATACCTAGAAGACAGGGTCTATGTAAACAATCCCCAAATTATTCATGAATAACTTTCGAACGGAGACCAGCAGAGTTTCCCATAACAAGTTGTGGACAGAGTCATTACAAACGTAAAGGTGCAAGTAGCCACAGTGCTTCAGGGCCAGGGAGGTTGGATCGAGCATAATGTAGCAGGAACGTACGGCCTACTACATCTAAAATATTGCACAACAAAATAACATACAAATAGAATCAATGTTGTATAATAGAATACAAGTCGGGCTCAGCATTAAAACAATTAAAATAAGTGCTGAAGAAATATTGCACAAATCAAGTGAAAAGCACACATTAACGATGGGTAAAGCCATACCCTGAACTTACATTGAGCACGCCCGCACCCACACATCCTGACATGCCTCAACCAGGCGGAAAGTGAGATAATTAACACAGGCGTTGCTACGCAATATGACGTAGCACTTACCCGGAAACAATACGTACATGATACGTACTTTAACGAGGTTTTATGAACCTTCCGGGAAATTCCCGAGAGAAAATTCAGTATAAATAAGGCGATTTCGGCAGCAGAAAGCCAGAGTCTGGTACTTATGACCTTCGACGGTACTGATCTCCTTCTGGAGTTTAAAGCTCTTAAAGCTTTTGCTCTGGAAGTAAAACAACTCTGCCTCACTGAGGTTAAGTTGATTGGAGCTCTAGCGAACTGGCATTTATGCCACCTACCTCCACAATCAAGAGTTTTTGACTGGGTAAGTCCTTGGGAAAGACTTGCTTTGGACAACACGCGTGGCATGTCCAGGCGAAGCTATGACACTCAAGGCCGTAAAAATGGAAACTCCAAAACATTGTTTCCTCCAGCTATCGAAAATGCGTGTCAACCCAAAACCATTTTGTTGACATTAAGCTTTGAAACGCGTTCAAACGAACTGTCTGAAAAAACGTGACAGTTACATAGGAAATTGGTTAACTCTGTGATTAATGACTAAAGACCCTGTCAAAAGACTTTAACACGATCAGACTTATTCACAAGCTGATCTGAATGTGAGCAACTCACATTAGTAAGAAATATTTCTTAAAACTATGTTAAGGAATTAACATACTTTTAGGAAATAAGAAAGAATTTGCTGGTTGCTGAAGTGGTTGCAGGAGTTGCTCTTGTCTGTGAATTTGATTCGAGAGGGTTCTTTGCAAATCATTCATTTTTTGGTGAGTACTTGTTTTTGATATTATTTATATATCAATTCAAATAAACCAGTTGAAAAGAAAACCATAATTGTGTTTATTGCAAGTAGCATGTTTGGTGAAGCATCAGAAGTAAGGCGGTTAAACCAGCGAGTGAGACTGGTGACAACTGTCTTGGGTATGGTAATGACGCGAACCCACCTGTAAGTTTACTACTGTATCCGAAAACGGTCTTTTGGTTTTAATAATGGCCAAAGGATTCGTTACAATAATGAGCTGTGCTCTCAAAATGGTAATGTACGAAGAAAAAACTTCCACTACACAAAACTTACATGTCTGCAGGCAAGCCTATGAAAAAAAATTGCAAACTATTGCTTTTAATACAAAATGCTACTTTATCAAAAATGGAAACATCTTTTCAGACCACCCTGTAGTTTGTGTGATCAAATCGCGGAATTGCCAGCATTTGATGATCCGCCTTGGTAACAGTAATACCTGCATACAGCAATGGGTTCATAGATATCCGCATGGCTCTTACAGCATCATCACGAACCAGAAGATTCAAATCTGGGATCTTTGAAACAAAAAATAAAAGTGGATATGCAACTTTGGTATTGGCATGGTCCTTGCCAGTAAAACCACCCATAAGCGGCTGCGGATGCTTTCTTGATGAAAAAAGTAATGCCACGGCGCTTGAAGTTTGGTTTGCCCAACTCCGTTCAAACTCGAGTTGAAATAAAATATACACCGGCAGCCGTGTCCAGTTACAAGGCAAACGTTTTGCGAATGAATCTGAATTGACCGAAGCTTCGGAAAACCAGAGTTGCGATATGGCGCAGTTGACCATTCCAAATACATCGATTCATTTGACGCTGTGAGCTTTCCAACGTGCTTTTCTACGACGTAGCATTTTCAATGTGTCCGTTTAATTTGCAAAAATTGTACTTGCGATGCGATATGGCCTGGATTGCCACAACAGTAACATTTTCGTGGTCCTGGCCCCTCTCTCTTGGGAGTGTGCTGAAGGCTTGCCTTGTGTGCTGCTATTTGTTCAATCGCATGCGTCAGAAGCGGAATTGTTGATCCCAGATGATCTCTTATATTTACTTTTTCGTATTTCTGTGTGCACATTCTATGCTTTTCGGCATATAAGTATACTCTTTGTTTTTTTCTGTTTTGCTTTTTTTTCTTTTGTACCTCATTAATTAGTTTTTGTAACTTTTTTAATACTATTTTTTAATTTTTTTGTATTGCTGAAAATATTCTAACCACACCAAGTTCCTTCACTTAAAATTCGATCCACTCATCTGTGTACATAGGCATGCGGTTTCACCTGTACATTTTCTTCACCATGTTCTGCGTTCATTCGTTTTTTGTTTTTCTTTTC
>JGI24021J15306_10008633_pt1 | contig 12540 bp, 8 predicted proteins | sample Ectturendosymbi1_FD_15306 | JGI IMG/M metagenome (IMG submission 15306) | reverse complement strand
GTTGTTGTCAGATGAACTGATGAGTTGTTGTGCAACAGGTACAAATGGGTGTTTTGATTTGAGGCGCCGGGCATCTACACTCAATGGACAGGTAAGCACTGAGTGGAGCAGATGTCTAAACTCCATGGCACGGCGTGCTTGAAACAGTGCGGCTCCATTGCGACGAAGCTCAGCAGGTTGGATGTCTGCAAGAACTGGAATATTGTCAGCTAGTGTAGGATGCAGGCATCCAGTCACAATTTGCAAGGCGTCGTTGATGGTAGGGTCAATAAGGTGAGTATGAACATTGCGGCACCAGACAGGTGCACGATACTCTGCAGTTGAATGCACCAGGGCTAGGGTGGCTGTTCGCAGAGCTGTTGCTCCAGCACCCCAACCGGAGCCAGTAAGCCACCTCAGGAGTGCGACACATGATGTCAACTTGTTGCGAAGTGACACTCAAGGTGTTGGCGATATGTGAGTGACCTGTTCAATGTGACTCAGAGGTATTTGGGCTCAGAGCAGAAGGGCAGGGTTTCATTGTTGAAGTTGACTTTCATCTCACGTTCAGCTTCCTTGTTGTTAAGGTGGAAGGCTGCCGACACCGTTTTTGTAGTACTGAGCTTTAGCTTCCAAGTCTGGAGGAAATCATTTACAGTTGCCATGTCCTTGCTCAGCACCCCTTCCACTGCCTTCCAATCTCCAAAAACATGCATGATTACTAGATCATCAGCATATGCATTCTTTCTGGAGATGGTGGTTGGCAAGTCAGGGATGTAGATGCTGAAGGGAACGGGTGCCAGGACAGATCCCTGTGGGATGCCGTTCTTGAGGCGTAGTAACCTGCTTCTTTTCTGTTTCCTTTGGTGAGGGTGAAGCTGCAATGCCAACCATCTGCATGTGTCCATCAGACAGCAATCGCAGCAGCTTGCAGGTGAGGTCACGGTGCTATACAGTGTCGTAGGCTGCTGTGAGGTTGACAAACACAGCTCTGGCCTTTTTAGCTGAAAGGCTGCCCTCCATGTCCTGCGTCAGCAGGGTGACCTGGTCTGTGGCCAACCTCCCATGTCAAAAGGAATGGGTGACCTGGTCTGGGAGGAATGGGTTGATGACAGAGCTTGTCTTTTATCCTAAGAGGATCTACAACAAGCACTTAATGAAGATCCATTTTCAATAGACCCCGAAGAAACAAACATGTCCAAATGTATTGCTCATGGTCATTGTCCTGAAAGGCTCATCCTGATACAAAAGAAAACACAGAGAAAACAGTTTGGAAAACTTCTGCAAACTATTCAACAAAGAATGCTTCTTGAATTTAACAAAAGAAATGTTCAGCTTGTTTGGGAGCACTCATATATGTGGTCATTGGTCAAGCGTTCACAGTGTGGTGTTCTTTTCTTTTCAATTAAGATTAGGAAAATATTCAAAACATATCAAGTTCCACCATTGATTCGGATCAAGAGCTTGTTGCCAACAACAATGTAATATTTCTCATTTAATTCAATTGTTTTGAAGTTTCATGGTGATTTGTTATTCATTACACCTATTTGCATTTTGACAATTTTTTTGAATACACAGGTGGTTATGTTGGCATGTGACACGCAAGAACAAAATGCTTTATGTTGATGCAGGTAAACAAATGTGGTGAAGCATACTCGTTAAAAAAGCCTGCGTTTGTTTACACTTCTATTCAGGAAAAGCTACAATTTGAGCAAAAATGAAAGCATGCAACATGGTTACTAAAAATCTGCATATTTATCTACGAAATGCAAGAACAGCACTGAATACAAATAAAAAGTATGGTATGAGAGCTATCATATTTAACATATTCTATGAAAAAAATAAAACTTACAAGACTATCAACATTCCCCTAACCCAGTGGTCCCCAAATTTTCAGTATCATGGACCCTTTTGATGATTTGGCTGAAAGCTGTGGACCCGTTTAAGAAAACTAAAATACTATTATGTACAAGTGATCTCTACCAGAAAATATTATCATCCGTTTTGCGTGCCGAAAATCAAGTATTTTTCATTGAACGTTAACACATAACAAATTGATATTATTGCATAATGATCGAATTGCCTAATGAATGGAATGGTTTGTGAAAACACTTAAAGGGTTGGATAATCGCAACTTACATACCTTTGATGCATAAACATGTGGTGGTTCATAGCAGCCAGATCTTGTGTTGTCTTGTAGCCTAGATTCTAGAGTTTTGCTCGATTCGTTGTCTTTTGCAAACTAGACCACCACGGCAGGTAGTTTGGTATTTTGCTACTTTTCTTTTATCTTATACATAAAAAAGGTCATGAAACTGTCAAAATTTGTCTGTGGACCCCTGGTTGTGAACCACTGCTTTAACCAGTCTTAATTCTAGAGGATCTGCTCATTTTCTTGAACTGCTAAGGGGAAATAACATTAAAGAACTGACGAGTGAAGTGGTACTGGTGGAAGTTATTGAAACCTCAGTGTTCATAGTGATTTCTATGAATCTAGGGACTACAGGTCAGTTTTATTGTAAAAATCTTTCTAATAAAAAATAAAAAATTGGAAATAAAAAAAAACAAAGTTGAACTAACAATTTCAAGGAGGCAAGGTCTTGAAAAAGCACTTTTTATTTTTATCAATAATAGTCCACTGCAAAAGTTACACCATAACAATAACCAAGTACACATTCACTTCTTCGAAATACATTCTACTTTCTGTTCTATGCAAGTAACACTGCAAGCAAAATTTCTTTACTCCACTGTTTGCAGATGAACGATATGAAGTAGAACTTCATCAGCCATGTAAATTGTGCAATAAAATAAAAAAATTGACTACTTAATTTGACATAAACTAAAGGCAGCAAAGTCCACATTTTGTTGCACACATGTTAATGATAGTGTTATTACTTTTCCAAATAGATTCAACTACAGATTGTTATGACCGTGCTTTGAAAAATAGGTTGTAGAAGCAACACCATTTCAAATAATATGGGTCACTCAGCTGCATTCCAATTAAAAAAAAATCATATTCCATATTAGATTACAACATTCTCAAAAAAAAGTTTTAGCTATGTCAACAGACACAGAAACATTGCACATTTTTTTAGTAGTATGAGAATTTGTTCATTTTTTTTTGTTATTTTCAGGGATAACCATAAAATCATTCTTGAGCAAATCATCATGCTTAGAATGCAGGGCACTGTTGAAACCATAAACCATAATTTTTTTTTTCATGGAGGTGACTAACAAGAAGTAGAAAATTAGAATTTGTTATAGGAATCTCAGCATTGCTGAAAGCACTTCCAAACAATAGAAAACTTTCAGGTCAGCAGTACATTTAACACAATTCTGTGCATTTTGGTCTTACATATTAGATCTTTGCTAGCCCTACTAGAATCAGATACAGAGCCAATATATGAAACTGCAGATACGTAACCCTATACCACCTGGAATTGGAGTGGTCATCTAGTTTTGTTTAATTGCTACATTCGAACTCAGACGCAAGGGAACTTTTTGACATGGGGCCTGGCTGTTATGTGGAGTGAATTGATTGTACAACTGTTGGAATACTTTGTGGCAACATATTAACGCAGCCATTAGAATATCTCAAAAGGGATGTTGTCAGAAAAGAAATTGATATGAAGTAAATAAATACGCATTGTGAAACCTTAACCATAGAATAGAGAAAATAGATTGTTAACGGACCTTTATCAAAAGTCACGCCAGGGTGGAAAGCAATAGTGGTATTGGACTTACTTTTATCAATGAGCACCTGGACCTGGATATTGTCTATTGATACAATCTGTCAATCACAGACCAATAGTGATGGCTGACAAGCCATTGTGTGGTGGTTTCAGCTGAAGCTTGTCTTTTTACGAACAAATGACATACAATTAGGCCAACTAAACGAGAGTAACAACCAACCAGTGTATATTTTTGTTCATTTCCACAGTACTTTAAATGGAAAAAGTCATCCCTGGAATACTTGACATCAATGACCTGTAAGAACATTTACTAGCTTTTATGTTAATCTATTCAAATGCTACCAAATGACATGAAAACTACTATAAAACATGATTGTATTAAGTTTGATTTTGAATTGTTCCTTGAGACAATTAATCATTGTTTTTAACATTTACCTCAACTGAAAGTGATCCTAATAAGGATCTCAGTTAAGCCTTAAAAGCTTTGTCCTAGCCTTAACCAATGGGCTTCACAGGTAAATCTTTCCAGATCAATAAACAACCTGGCTCAAAAACAATGGGTAACAACTAGTCTTGACAAGTCGAAGAAGAACAAAATAAAATTGCATTGATTTTTCATTTGAACCAGATTTTCAAATACACGAGTCCATAACCATGTCAAGAAATACATATAAGCTTAGTCATTTCATGGAAATGAGCAAAGAAACAAAACTACCAATCGAAACTTTCTTCCAGTAGTCATGGTGCTTCTGAAACAGACAACTAATACACTTTCTTATGAAAGTCAAAGCTAAGGGATTAACTTTCCCAATATAACTAACAAACTCTGAATATCAGCAACATACCTCTGGCCCTAATTGCATGGCAAACATCTTAGCTATTATTTTGTATCAATTGGCAACCGTTGAATCAAGCCATGGTCCCAACAAATAATTTGTCTTTGATAAACTAAGTAGTGACAAGTAAAGACCATCAATGATAGCCTACCAGTGTCTAGGAGTATAAGAATGAATGATACCCCATACATATTCTCAACAAATACTTTTATTTCCATTTTTAGTACAACATTTCAGCGGATGTGTAAGAAAAGGTAATTATCCAGAAAGACCAAAATTTGCTCAAGCCATCCCTTTTCTCAAAGGATGGCCAAAAAAATCACTCCACAAACTACACTTTGTCCCCAGTCAACAAAGTACTTGAAAAACTTCTGTATATCCACTTGAAGTCTTTTGAACAAAATAAGATGTCATCTGACTCCCAGTACAGATTTCATAGTGGACTGTCTACACCAGGGATGCTCAGTACATCAAGATTAACACCTTCAGTGCCAGTGAATGGACATGTCGCTCCACAGTGAGAGTAAAGTCAGATAATGACAAAAAATTGTGTAGTTGATTGTGTTGTACAATATGCGCTCATGCGTATATGCAAGGTACTTCAACATACGTTATAAGAAGAATTCTCAACATATCTATTGATATATATATGTTTTGCATTTTTGTAGTAGGTAGATCATTTTGACAACCCAAAACTCCACAACAAACACTAGGAAATGCTGAACTCCAAAAGATAGATAACTGGATGAGATTCAACAAATTGTTTCTGAAGTTTATGAAAATTACTTTCATGTCAATCAAATGTGACTCAAAACCAATAGGCTAATTTTCTGTTAAATCTGGCAACAATCAAACCGCTCACACCAATTGTACAAAGTATTTGGGAGTATTTCTAGATGATAGATTTAAGTTGGTCCCAACACATAACCTACCTAGAGGATACATTAGCACAAAGCCTTCACATGATGAGACACTATCTGATTTCTTTTACATTAAACTCAGATTATTTTTGTTTAGTTTATAGCCACCTTCAAAATGCAATTGGTGCATGGAGATCAGTGCCTAAAACTGCTCTAAATCATCTAAATGTCCTGCATAAAAAACTCATAAAAGCTTCTTTTATTTTGCATCCTAAAGAACAAACTCATATTTTGCATCCTAGAGATCGCATGTCATTCCACTTTGCCACCAAACAAACCTGTTGACTTTAAATTATATTTATCACCTTGAAATTGGCAAATTGATGCATGGTTTTCACAATGGCAACCAGCGACACACAGTATCTTTGAAGTTGACCTCGTCCCAGATATTTTAGTCCACACTCACTTAACTAGGTAAGTGACCTACGGTAAATATTTCTGGCACTTGTTTTCACCAAGTGAACATGGTAAAATATCAATTAGGTACCATGGACCTAAGATTTGGGAGACAGTTCATAATTCACTGAAGCGACAGTCTTCTATTGTATTCATAAACATAGTTCATACCACTTTATCTCTCAGTATATGGAAGTGAGCACAGAATTGCGGCTTCATTTTTGACAGTGCTTGAGCCTCTATCATAGTATATATGTCATTCACCCGTTTACCGATTGCGTCTGTAACTATGATATTATACTGTGTTTGTTAATGAAATCGTGTTCATCACTTCATTTTGTTTATGTTCTCTGTGTTGTTTTTAGGTTGTTTCAGTGCTCTAAAGACCAGTCACCACCACCACTGATTCATCTGTGGCAGTACTCTCATATTCATGAAGTGGAGACATCTTCCACCTGAAATTTACCATGTTGACAGAAAGATTTTTATTTCAAAGCACTTAATAATGGCTACTGAAAATACACGTAATCGCCTCAATAATGTTGTCTGCTGCTATGCCATTTAAATCTGAATGTGGCTTCAATAGGCATTATATATACAAGCAATGTATATACAGTAAGAGATAGTTAAGCATGCAAGACACAAGCTTAATATGTGCAACACTGAATGGTAGAGATAGTGTAGTGCTGGAGATGTTTCCCCCATATCCTAGGCGCACTGTTAATCATACAGTAATTTTTTGCAAAATTAACTAAATTACTTGAAATGCTGAATCCTTTCTCATTATCATTGTCATTAAACTACAAGATGACCATGTTGGCTGAATGATGCAATACTAAGCTAATATATTGAGCAAGTGACCCAAACCTACACAACGTTAATTAGAAACAAGCACTCAGCCTTACTGATACAGACTGCCATGCTCAACAACTTATTGTACTTATTGTTTGTGTTAAATGTAGAGCTCTTGCACATATTTATGAATACAAAACTTGAGCATAATGCACACACTGACATTAACAAGCACATTCAGAATTGCTTGGAACTGACATTTGATCATACAAGAGCAACAGACCAGAAAATCTAAATTCTTGAAACAATGTCATATGTACTGCAGCAAAATTAAGTTAAATTTATCATGAGACTTCTAAAGTCTCAGAGCAAAAAAAACTTATAGCACGATCCGGACGTAGCATTTGAATCAGGTCCATATGGTAAAGTTGCTTTGTAGTCCCTGCGAGATAGCACAAATGGTCTGCATAACCCCATTTTGACTTACTCTGTGCTATGCAGATACTTTCCATTTGACTGCTGCAGTGGTGCAAGTCTTTGTCAGCACCCAGTGTGAAACTTTTATTTAGCACTTATTCAATAACAGTGAGCAGGCTGGAAAAGTAGCAAGTGCCTTTCATGTCTTTGTTGTGACCAAACTGAAATTTGAATGCAGTTATCTTGAGATACCTGTGCCTCACCTCACTCTACTCAGTCAGCGTCCTATGGCAAAACAGAATATTTTAAAAAGATGCCAGAAAAAATGGACTCACTTATCAGCTTGACTGTATTGCAAATGAAAAAGGGATACTCTAAATGTTTCCAAACCCACGACAAATCTGATAAACCTTAGACTCAACTTTATAAAAACACATGGTTTCACACAAGAAGAAAACAAGACCAGTCACTATTTTGATTTGTTCAAAGGCTGAATAAGGACTGTGAAGATAAAACGTCCATTGAAGTATCACAACCAACCAACACCCAGTCAGCTGCAACACGTTAGAGTGTTGCCATTAGGAAGGTTTACCTGAGCTGTCTTAACATCATGCACTTCAAAATTGGAACCAATTAATGTCTTTGGTTATCCAGGCAAAATTGAAATTTAGTAGTTGCAAAAAGCAAATGTGTAGCACTGGATGAAAAAACTACTAATAGACATGCTAAAAATGATGCAAAAGCACAACAGACAACTATCAGAGAACTCCATCCTTCAAAAACAGCATTAAACTCTCAACATGTCATGCTTCTAACACAGCAATGGTGCACATTTAAGCACAATAAAATCTTTGTTTCTAATTATGATTGGATTAAACCACAACCAAAAGACTGAAAAATTCAATGCATCTATTGAAAATATGTTCTACATAAACAAATGTCTAACAATTTAACCTGCACATTCACTAGTTCACAATGGAAATATTGGCTAAAACAAATGAAGCAAAAAAACATTAATGCTTTATCAGTTAATTGTTAATACCATCAATGTTATTATTCTCACAAATAGCAATTGAGCGTGACATATAATGTGGATTGGATTTCACCTTAAGGTCAAAGCATTTCAACCTGACTTGAAAACAAAGTTTAAAACAAGGAAAATTATCTGTCTTGCACTTCATATGGGTAAGCATTAGAAATAAGATAGGAACTGACTAGTTCTTAGCTCATTTTCACTTTTGCATAACAGACTATGATGTCTTTCCATTTATTCAAATCTGCATACTGAACCATACAAAACGATACATTACATACTAATAAGTCACCAATAAACCGGACATGAGAATAATATTTCTCTTTCATAACATTTTTTAGCATAACATTACTGATCTTGAAGTTTTGTTTGTCTATATGAATATGTTTGATTCAAATGAATGTCAACTGAAGTAATCAAAACCTTCTCTTTTAACAAAGATCTGGTAATTCTGTTTACAAAGACATGTTTGACTCAAAACCTGTATTCACTAGTGCCACATTAGCACACTGATTAAGAAGAATTAACATCTTCATATCCGGGTGTTTTCCCTGCAGCAATATCCACTGTTGCCAGGTGGTTTTCGAGGGAATTTGCAATCACCAGAAGGTGGATACTACTACATGTTCTCCAGGCCAAAGCAGAAAACATGATACAAGTTTTGTTGCCTGCACACCAATCACTTGCCAACATTAAAGCACTTCTAAAACAGTTTAGCTACATATTACTGCAACAAACCTGGGACCACAGCTGCCATCTAGTTGATGAAATTTTCACTTCATTGAAAGGATTTTTGACACCATAAAGCAGCTAACACTGGCATTAAACAATTAAACTTTATCACAGGGTGCAAAACTGCAGTTGCACACTCGTGTTTTTATGTTAAAATTTATGCATATGAATGCTGTGTGGCAAAGCTTGTATGTGTACACCATGCACTACTAACATTCACTGAAAATTTTGCACCCTTGCTTTAGTAACATGTCTGTAAGTACTTACATAAATGTTTACAATACAAATTTTCTTGCTTTCCTAACATTTGGTAGTATATTAAAGTACTATCATCACACTAAATTGCAGTCAATGCTGCAAGATCCCACCACCTGGTGGACCAACTCAGAAGAACCATGTTTTCACACAGCCTCAGAACCACAGACTTTGAAATCTCATTCCAAGACTTATTATTTTCTGAACTCAGTCTAGGATAGGGTTGCCAGATGCGTTTTGTAAAAATACCGGCTATTTTAATTTGTCAACAGTGCCCGATCTAAGCTGTGTCGTATTTTGTAAGTGGCACAGAGAAAACAGAGAAACAGTCAATACTGTTAAGCAGTGGCGTATGCAGAAAATTTCTGAGGGGGGGCCTAGTTTCGTCACAATCGTGTGATGTCACAAATCAACTTTAGGGAAAGTGCTGAGGGCATGACCATTCTAGGCAGATCCGGGGGCAAATCCCTGGGAAATTTAAAAAAATTACACCTAAAAATACACGTTTTTGTGCATTCTGGAAGCAACTTTTAGACAATACTGTTTTTACATTTTTTTATTTTGAGGGTCTGAGGGGGTGGCCATGGCACAGTGGCCTCCCCCCTCCGTATGCTAGTGTTGTTAAGCCACAATTAATAATTTGCCCGTACTTTTGCTGGCTCATTACATTTCGGTGTTTGTGTGACGTAAAAATCATACGAAGGATTGCGTCAACAGCAGCAAATAAACTTCGCTGAAACAGCTGTCCCGACAAGATTCCCTATTAGAGTTAATATAATTTGAGAAATTCTGCGTTTTTATTTTCAAAATACCGGCTTCAGGCACTGATTTTCAAAATACCGGCCTTTTACCNGCCTCTGCTAAATTAGCAGTAAAATACTGGCCAGGCCGGTGAAATACCGGCCATTTAGCAACCCTAGTCTAGGACCATAATTTTAGGCTGTTTGCAGGTGAAAACATAGAACTAGTGCCCCAAAACACAATTTTTGGTAAAAACATACATTTACAGTTACACCCAACAAGCACCAGTGCAAAGATTCTCTGTTTAAAGTTTTACATAGTGCAAGCACTAAAGTGTTAAGCAAACCTAGCAAGAAATGAGCATAGATCAATAAAGCAAAAACACATACACATGTACAGAATGATTATTACGCCAACTTTTACTCACCTGTAGATATGTCCAATCCACTTTCCTCATGGTCTTCTTTGTTTTTATCAGCATCTTTCAAAGACACACTTGAACTTTTTGGTAAGCCAAGGGCAGTGACAGACAAGGAATTAGGCAAACATGCCTTATTTTTGCTAACTTCACTTTGATCAGTGTTCTTTGCTAAGAAATCTTGAATATCTAAGCTGCGAGTTTCCAGAACACCACATGGTAGTTGCATATCTGACACATTCTGAGCCAAAATATTCTTGGTGTTTGCACAATCATGTTCAGAATTATTAAACAGGGTATGTTTGCTATTTTTTTGAAGTTGCTGCTGCAACCCCTTGTCACCCAACAAAGTTTCCAATGCATTCACTTCCTTTTTGGGTATTGTATTTGACATGGGAGCACTGGCAAGATAGACCGAACTTCTAGCAGCAGATCGTGAAGTCACAGGTTGGTAAATTCTCACGGGAGAACATTTATGTGGTAACTGAGAGTTCATTCTAGCAACAGATACGCTGGAGTTGTAGACAGTTGGTTGATTAACTGGCGATGAAATTTTTGGTACACATGAAGTATTTGAAGCAGAACATGATGGTGATGCAACTGCAGATTGAGAGGCAGCTGATACATCTGCAGAATAGGATTGAGGTATTAATAGCTTTTCTTGACTGGGTGTGTTTTGAAAACTGTTGGTGCGGTCTCCACTTGGTGATACACCATTTGTAGCAGATTGCTTACAAATACTAGCAACAGAACTTGTAGTACTGCTACTTCTTTTATAGCACTGCTCTGGTGAGAGTGTTGGTTGTTTTTTCAGGTGAACATCAACAACAGTTTTTTTTCTATAACTTTTTTTGCTAAGTATGCTTGTCAAACCACTTCCAGTCAGTTTTGGAGAAACGCTGGGAAGATCTTTGCATTCAACTCGTTTTTTTTTAACATGTGCTTCATTGACAGAGCCATCTGAGTGGTCTACATATTCACGCTTCACATTTCTACTATGCGATGGCAAGGCATTTGCACACTCATTACCAACCAATTTACAATTGTTTTCAACTGTCTCTTGCCTTCTTGACAATTCATCACATGCTGCATTGCTATTCAACTTGTGGTTAACAAAACTTGTATTCATTTCAACTTTCACTGCTTTTTGACCATGCAAAAAAGTTGTTTGACCTTTACTTGCAGACACCACATGTGGATTATTCAAGTCTGGTAACACAGCTGATTTTCCAATAACTGCTGATGAGATAAAGTTTTTTTCTTTGGAACTTACACTGGGTTCAGCTGCTATTGAAAGGTTGTTTGTGGTGGGAGAACATGCCATCTGAAAATGCAACAAAATTTTACTCACTTGCATCCTTGATAACAAACATCATTGGTCAATAAAGGTTATTGAACAAACCATAAAACATTCAAATGAAGCTAGTTGTTCCACAATATGCTATTAGTAAATCAATCAATAACATTGTAAGAGGCTGTAGTTGAATGTAAATTGAAGTGCAACTGAAAATATCACATGTGTAAGTGTTGCAAAACTATGCAAACACATATGGGCATATATGTATGTCAACCTCCATAACCAACTTTGATTGCATGGATATGCTACAAATTTTTTGGAACAAAATGTTTCTAACGTAACATGCACATGATTTGAAGTGAAGGAAATAAAAACATTGGTTATTCTTATGTAATGTATATGTTCCAATTCTTTTTCAATTGATGAAAAAATGACTCAAAATTCTGTATTTTAAACATTTATCTTTTCATGTATAAAAAAGACATTCATTTCAATGGAAAAAAAATTCCTATTTTCAGGTATGTTCAAACACAGTTACAGAATACTGTGTAATGTGCATTTATAAGAATCCAATAAACACCAGCTGCAGAGCAGGCCAAAAATGGCACAAAAAGTTCAAAGCAAAAGATTGTTTCTGTAGAGCCAAAGGATCCTGACAACCACCATTCATTCATTTTCATACACACTTTATACCTCAGCAGACAAACTCAAAAGGACCACCAGGTTTTTGGCAGTATCTCCACTCTTTGGCGTCCGGCTGCTTTCGGGGATTTTCGGAAAAAAACACCTAAACGCACGTGGCTTTGTGTGGGAATTTCTCCGGTCTGGTATGCTCTACAGATCCGGTAAAAGTCTCAAAAGACGTGGCAAGTCTTCTAGTCTGCACTCTAAAAAAAAATTTTCTGCTTGGGGGGTACAGGCTTTTTGTGAGTGACGTCATAATTGGAGGACTTTTAGGCCACCTTGGCCCACTTTGCCTGACCCTGGGCGCCAACCGTTAGGTGGTAGTATTTCGCTGAAGTTTTTACTGGA
>JGI24021J15306_10008632_pt1 | contig 12541 bp, 9 predicted proteins | sample Ectturendosymbi1_FD_15306 | JGI IMG/M metagenome (IMG submission 15306) | reverse complement strand
GCCTTGTATGCACGTGCCTGAGGAGGATGACAGGTGCCTTCACGTGGACCTCGCTGCACGGTATTCTTGAAATGCCACTAAGCCTGTCACTACGAAAGCAACCGATGTTACCCCTACTGCAGAGCAGCTTGCTGCCTCCCTTAGGCGCTTGAAGCCAGGAAAGACTCCGGGTCCGGTTTCCATATTCCCGGAGGTGAGTTTTGAAAATTATCGATCACAGGGTGAGCGCGCAAGAAAGACGAAGTACATCCCTTGAAACAATTGTACTTTTAAAAAGTGGGCGAAACGTTTTCTGTGTGAGCGCTTCAGAAGTTACAATGTCGCATAAGTACATGGCAGAAACCTTAATATTTTGCATGTCTCTCATGATTCATTCCTGTGTCAAGTCATACTAATGATTGATGCTTTTCAGCGTCGCGTTACAGTTTTTAATTTGGATGTCTTCCACTTTTGCAACCTCATGTGCTTGTAGGCTTTCATCCTCATCACTTTTGCACTAGGACCGTTAAGAGGTCCTGAAATTTTTTGGGTTATTTTTTGGAATTCAGCTTGATGTTCATGGTCATGCCCTTTTTATTGAAATTTGTAGTTCGGTCCGTATTATAAGCACAGTGGTGGCGGTGGAACTAGAAGCGGAATTGATAGATTCTTTGTCTGTGCAACAACTGGTCACTAGTAGCTGTTTAGGGGCTCTTCGCTTTTCAACGTCTAGTGCATGTGGTGAACTTTAATTTCATTATTAGCAGCCCATGCGTTGAGTAGGCAGAACCACACTTCTGATGGTGCTTTAGGCGCGTGTGGTAGAACGAAACTAAGTGGACACCTTGGTTCACTGTTGAAACATTCATGTGCTTGCAATTAAATATTTTTTCTCTATTTTCAGGTTGAATGCATGAAACACGTGCCTAGTTTATGTGGGACTGTTGCTTGGAGCAATTTTTCTATACTCTGATGGAATTATTTTATGTTTTTATTTTTTAGCTTCCGTTTTATGAAAACGTCAGCTTCAATGCTCCCTTCATGCCTCAATAGCTGCAAAACATTCATTTTATTAGTGTCACGAGAATTGTTTCAAATTGGGATTCTGGCCTGCTCACATACTGTTTCAATCTTATTTATCTAGTATTGAAAGCAGTGGTCTTAATAATGTGGTGTAAAAAATTTGCACCCGGTTCAACTACTGTATTTAAAACCGCACTGGATCGTACCATTTATTTTGTCGTGTGTCGGATGCCATTCCCAATCGTATTAAGAAATTTGACAGCTATTCGCGTGAGTGTTGAAAATTATCCATTGTAAGTCTCAAACACAGCGTCAGGGCACAAGAAAAACAAAATACATACCGAAACGTGTGGCATAGTGGTTAGAGCGTTCGCTTCGTAACCAGTAGGTCGTAGTTCGGCGTAGTTCGACCCTCAATCGGGTCGCACCAAGGCCTTGAAAATGGACCTTGGTTCAGTCTGGCCAAGCGGACGATCTCTTCAACACCGCACTAAACAAATCTCTGCCCGGCGATCGTCGAAGACACTCGAAAGACAATGTTGTGCCATTACTGTACTTTATTATTTTGTTACTGTGTGTGCAGTTACTTGTATTCGCAACCGCGTTGTGTAAGAACATTGCAGACCTTCTTATGTCTCCGCCTATGGCCCATACAAATGCCGTCGCTTTGCGACGGCATTTGGGCCATCTATGTATATGTATTAAGCATGTGTAAGGTTGTTTTCTTGTGAAAAGGTTATGATGCCGTATGATGACTTTTTCTTAAGAAAACACAGTGATCTCACAAAATTCATAGAAATGAAGTGAGTTTTGTAAAATTTCTTGCGTTTTTTCAGACAACAAGTGGAATTAATATCAGTTCGATCATGCAATTGCAATTTGTTTTTTGTAAAGTTGTTAGTGGAATTTTAACAAGGGGTGGTGTATAGCGTTACGAAGAAGAGTGAATGTAGCTATAAAAAACAATGTTACTCTGTTCATGATGAGCATGAATTACGTTCGATAAAAAGAAGAAAAGTAAAGCTTGGCAAAACTCATAATGTCCAGCAACTGATAAAAAATACCATAAAATATTTTGTTTCACATTTCCAAACTGAGTCACATAGTGGAATGTGATATTTAAATTTAAAAAATAAATTCTAAAGTTTGGTAAAGCGCATATTTTTCTGAAAATAAGTAAGTTTGGGTTCGGATATATTAAATCTGTTTGTTTATCTCGAAAAATTTATTTACCTTGCCTTAACGTGTGTGCCCGAAAATCCATGTCATTTTTTGTATAGATATTTGGAAATCACTCCATATATACATATTTGGAAAAATTATAATGAATTTGTATAGATGATGGGGAAAGTGTTTTTTTCTGGATCTTCTTCATCTGCATCAAAGTGAAAAATAATGTCGTTGTAATCGCTAAAGGTTAAATGTTTACCACGTTTGCAAACGTGGTTTCTAATATTGTGCTGAAATTTCATCGGGCGTTAATGATTAAGGACAATGAGCAAATAATGTCGGCAAACCTCAACCGTTAACGAAATATTATTGACGAAATAATCAGATTAAAAACAGCAAATAAAATTATCGAATTTGCTTTAGAATGTGGAGCTTGGCTTGTCGTCCAAAAGAATCAATAACGCAGAAGCAACAGCATTAAGTGAAGCACTGGATAAAATAAAAAAGCTCAACCTTCGCAATTGCAACATCACTGATGAAGGTATCAAAGCAATTGCTGATCAACTGAAAAAGCTTCCCAGAAAGGTAAGGAAAATATATTCTATCATAGCTTCAATCTTTTTCAGAGATGTACAAGGAGTAGAAGGAAGTGTGGAAGTGTTGCATATAGTGGGGGCTATTTTAAGATTCCTATCCATGATTTATATTCGTGGTGTTTCATCATTGATTATGANTTCTACAGTAATTTGACGTTATTTTCAGCAGTGCGCCTTGTGCAATACTAAGACATTCAAGATATATGCGTGGTCACATCTTAGCATCATGACAAATGTGTAGAATTCTTTATCAACTTGGGCAAAACACGAAATTTCCGTTTGGCGATTGGTACTTTTTGATTTCATATTTTTCGGATTTTTTACCTGATCCATGGTTTTCAGCTGCAAGTAAAGGTGGGTTTATTACACGTGCCTTTATCTTTTGTAAAAATATTTACCTCAAAAATAAAATTACAGCAGGAATATCCTGCAAGCAAAAACCATGTATTCTTGAAACTGATCCAACTTGCAACAGTTTATTTGTTTGTTTTCGTGAAATCTCGAAATCGGATGCCAACGGTAAAAATCAGAACCACCTTAGCCGTTAACAACCGCCACTGCAAAAAGCGTGCCATTAAACCAAACAGTGAAAATCGCCAATATTTTGTAACATTGCTCTCGGAATAAATTTTTCGGCAATGATTGCTGTTAAACATGACCTTGCTATCTTGCCGAAGTCATGAATCTGTGTCACAAAGCGATATCAACTACGTTAATTTTCCATGTACTGTAAGTGAAAAAAGGTCACGCATATGTTGTTAACGGCTGCAAAAATGTCAAAACAATTTTTTGAAGATTTTTGTAGTAATGGGAACTTTTTATAAACCTAAAAACGAACACAACTGTGCACGTTTTTTCATCAAAGCTGTAAGAAATATTGTTATGGATTGAGACAAAGTTTTACAAACTTTTGTATTTTGTCAACACCAATGTTGTTTGAAATAGGAAATAAGAGAAAAGAGAATATTTAGTTCACTGTATAGCAAAATTGCAAAACTTCTGCATTGTGAAGACAACTAGCTTCTGTCGTTTTAGGTAAACTGTTGATGGCGGAATAAAAATTTCTCGGTTAAAGAATATTGTTTCGGTCAAAAAATTGTGTGCCTTCCGGGTTTCGTTTTTGCCACGCCAATGCATATTGCCTTTTGTGGTCGACTAGCCACAAATTCATAATGCAGACTAGTCAAGGAAGAAACAAATCATCACCAAAGACTAAGGTTGCCAGACGTCCTTGAACACCAAGGACTTTCCTTGAATTTGCTACCAATACTGGTTATGTCCTTAATCCTTGAAAAACGTTTTGTTGTCCTTGAGTATTTTCCGCAGTCCTTCAAAGTTCTTGAACAGTTGTGAAATTGTTAATTATTAAACTACTGATTACATTGAACATTCGCGAATCAAGATTAAGCAATGTAAATGAAAAGATGAATGTGTAGATTGGTTCCATCTTAAATAGTTGTGTACATGAGCGTCCATAAAAATGTTCCCAGGGGATAATATCGACATTTATCTTATCCTTTCAGGTTTCAGTGCAAATGGACATTCACAAAACGCTTTAAAAGTTCTTAGTCCAAATTTCCAGGGGGAGGCAAATGCCCGTTTTGCCACCCACTGCGGGACGCCCATAGTTGTGTAGTAGAAAATATCCATTGATATTTAAGCAATGTTTGTTTGAAAAAATGTGCTACACTACTGTTGCAACGTCTCCTGTGGTGTTGCGTTAAATGTGTGATTCACCATGAACGGGATGTGAGTGAAGAACAACACCATAAATATACGTGTCGCCAACAAGCAATAATAGAGTGATCCCGATGGAGTGACCTTGGTGAGCGACCTCTAACAATGCTTGTAACAGTTGATTGTGCTTGCGAACGGTGACGACGAGAGTGATCTCATCAGGTGATCTCTATTGTTGCTTGCCACGGTGCGAAGCTTTGCGCAGATGCCGCTCGGGATTTCCGATCGCAACACTACTACATCTAAAAAGTATTCTAAGTAGGCATGAAATAAAGTTTCAATAATCACAAAACGACATAATGTCCTTGAAATAATTTCAAGTGATCTGACAACCCTACCAAAAACACAACGAAACAAATTAAACTGATCCAATTGCTTTTCTTGACATTATATCTCTTTCAAATATACCACCTGTGTTCAGCAGGAAGCAGCGACGGTTGAGCTTCATTAGAGACACTTGAAAGAAACACTGGTATTGTAAGCCTATACTAAATTCTCCATCAACCTTGTGATTGCGCATAAAGAAATATTTCGTTATTTTTCTGTATTGGAAGACTTGCTTTGTTTTTCTAAACCTACCTTAAGACATGCCATGTGAATATATTGGACTTATTCGGATAAAACTGATGGGGTAGAGTATTGGACGTTTGATAGCAGAGCTTCTTGCATCTCGTAGTAAATCCTCAGTTAGCAACTGTTTTCTCGTTCGCTGCATTTTCTGATCGGATCATATTTTATTTAACCGAATCAGTAGACGAGCCACATCTGTGGTAGGTGAGCATGTCAGCGTCGTTTTCAGTTCACAACGCGCGTGATGTTTTTTTCTCGACGTTTCACAATTGGATTACACTATCTGAATTCTGGAAGTGATTTGTTAGTCTCGACGAAGCGCGAAGTTCGCTTTTCGTTTCCTTCTACAAACCTTCTGTCTTACCAATCATCATCTGAAGAAATGGGCGTCGGAAGGATTTTTTCGAGGGGGGGGGCGATAGTGAATTTTCCAGCGGTACCAAAAAAGATTTTTGCAGCGGCGACAAAAGTGGCACAATTTCATTTTAACCACTCGACATTACGAAAGCAACGTTTTTTGGCTAAAAATGTAATGTGAAATGTCACATTTCAAAATCTAGATGGGCCTTGAACCCCTTGCCCTCATTCCGACGCCCAGGTCTGAAAAAAGGCCGCAAATAGAATGACTGAAATGCTGTGTTAGTCCAACTGTTTTGGGCACTTCTTGGAGATATCCCATTGAGCCAGTCAAAAACATAGTCTCTAGCACTGGTAATCCAGCCCTCAACCACGGTCAACATGTCGTTGGCCATTCTTTGCAAAGCGCTTGCGCAACAAGGAAACAAATTTGCCATGGTACCAACGCAACAAGTAAAAAAAACAATCAGTGTAAACACGAAAACATGATCGAAACCAAGGTAGTTTGCAAATCAATTAGTTATTTGCATTTGTGAACGCTTTTTCTTTCTTACGAATTCGGATGGTTGATATTACATAAAGACTTATTTCATAAAGGTGTTCTGTAACATCATGTGCTCTGAAGGGTATCAGAACAACTGCTAAACGTAGGCCTACAATTACCAACCGGGTAAAAGCCTCTGTGAAACGTTGCTGTAAGTGGTTTCACTAGTCAGTACACCCTTCTATGCAGGATGTATTCGCTAGATAGTAATTCTGTCTCACGATGCCTTTGTCTAAAGCAAAGTAAGCAGTGGTCCTTAAAGTGTTAACGCCTCAATACCCCTAAGGCAAATCTTCGTCAATCTGCATGCCCCTTTTCAACAAGGTTGACAGTGAAATTGCAAGAAATGCGAAGAATCTGAGATACTCGTCGTTGACCAGACCTATCGACTGGTATTGTTGCAACCTCTCGGTTGGCGTTGCATTGAATGTGCGATTCACCCGAACGGAATGTCCACGAAGAACAACACCCACATATACGTGGCACGAACAAGCAATAATAGAGTGATTGCTGCGCATGATCTCTATTGCTGCTTGCTGCCACAGTGTGAAGCTTTGCGCACTTTCCGCTCGGGCTTTCCGATCGCAACAGTATCAAGGTAAATTCAACACACATTTTCTGTGAGGAATTCGGCACCCACGGCGTTAAGAGGTTAATATGTCAAACTTGGGTTCAAATCGTGGGTCGCTAAAAAGCTCCGTGTATCGAGTCCGAATCAGTCTGGATGGAAGCAAGTCGAACTTCTTAGAATGGGTCCAGATTTAGACTTTACTTCCCAACACTGTTAAGTACCCCCAACATCTAATACCTCTGGGGGTATTGAGGCAAACTTTAAGAACCTCTGGTTTAAATGATCGAAAGATTGTGCTCAAACAGTTAGAAGCAGCGAAAACGTGCTAAACATATGCAAATATTTTGGAATTTTTGTTTCATTTTCTATTGTTTTTTAGTCAATTAATATAGCATCATCAGAGACGAGCATCCAAAATCACGAGAAGGTTCAGGTTGGAGCTTGAAGGATTTTTGTCAGTAGCGCTGTCAGTGACATCTTCATAGGTTTGCAAAAGTACGGACAGCGTTGGGAGTAACATTAATCTATTTTGTTTTTTGCTTTTAATCTTGCCGCTGAACAGCTTTGCGTGATTATTTTCCGTTCAATCAACAACGATTAATCGTTACCAATCAATGAACGTCTAATAAAATTTTATTATGTATAGCCAATATCTCCAAACTGATCATGCTATAAGTAGTACAGTTGCCAAGGCTACATGAGTGGTCTATGTTGCGCCTTACCACTGTCGTGACTTACAGTAGGCTTCTGAAGACTAGCGCGGCAGTGCTTAGTAAACAAAGGCTTACAGTAATCAGAGGAAATCGGAGCCCAAATAAAATTTCAGGGGAGAAAAATTTTGTTTTTATTATATGTTTAAAACAAACTGTGACGTCACACTACCGGGCAAAAAAATTTGGGGTAGCAAAAATAATTTGGCGAATACAAATTGTGCATAGGGAAGATCATCCCAGTTTGCAAATCTCTCGGTGCCCTTAAAATTGACACATACAAGTCAGCCAAATAACTCCTCGATTCAAGGCGTTGAGCATGTCAGGTCGGATTTCGTCGCAGCATGCAGCCTTTACAGTCATCAGTGTTTTGACAGCTACGAGTACTTTGGTTGTGCAGTGGTGGTATTTTCTTCCCACAAATATACTTCCTGTTTCTGATGTGATAATGACTTGGTTTAAAAGCTCTTGGAAATACTCTATCTGACAAAGGTGTCTTTCTCGTTGCTGGGTAGGGCAACATTTTGATATTTGATCGATCTAGCAAAATTAAATTTTTGGCGGTGGACACGCGGCATGGTTTGCCATAACAATTTGTTGGCTTACCAGTGATTGGAATCCATGTTTTGTCGGAGGTGTGAATAAAATTACGCAGCGCCAGTTTGGAAACCTAGCTGTGAAATGCACAGACCACCATTACTAGAATCATTTGGTAGTGCCAAACCGTAGGATCAATCAGCTTTAAAACGGAAGGGGAAGTGTGAAAAAAATAATGACCACAGTGAAAATGGACAACTTCATTCTAAAAAAAGAGTGAGTCAATTCCATTACAGAGCAGATGCGAGAATAAGAATGATTTGTACTGCTCAGGAGTTGAGATCAGCACTTCTTTAGTGCAAATGCTGTTGCTTGCAATGGCTAAAATAGTTGAAAGGTCCTCCAAAAAGCTGCTTTTGACTAGACTAGCGCAAGTAGAAGAAATAGCATAAAGTTGACACAAAAATAAAACGATTGCACTGCAACTGAGTGGAAAAACTGTTGATTTCGATAAAAACTCTTCCATTTCTTGGTCCAGGGCCAATACAAGGGTCATGTAAGGAATATGGGAAAAACTACAGAACGGATCATTGATCACGTGATCAAGCACCCTCAGAAAATACTTTGGGGATCATCTAGCTTTAGTTCTCACGTTCAATCCATCTCTGCTAGGGAATAAATAATGGCAACAAATACATCTATGTAGTCAATCTCGTGGTTCAGATAAGCGTGAAGATCGCATATCTTTATGGCAGGGCATCTTCATACAAACCTGTTCTTTGCCATTCCGCTTAAAAAGTTCAAATAGGGTTTTAAGAAAGTGGTATAAAAGTTTCAAAATGGTTAGGAAATTATCCAGACATGAATCCCACATAAAGTAAAGTCGAAAGTGTGCACAGCTTTTTAAAGACTGAAAAAGACTATTGTTTCCATCTGGTACCAGGATGACGAACTTGCAAAAACTGCCAGAAATGGTATAGTCTATGCCTAACGACTGACGGAAGTTCTGAAAAACAAAGGAAGGTTTACATAAAGATGAAATTTGTTTGCTTTTGGGTTTTGAAAAGTTAACCATTAAATTACCTTATTCGAACGACTCNTAAACGCTATAGAAAAACATTCTGCGATAGTTTGGATGCTTTTTGCAATATATAGATTTTGAAAGGTTTTAACAACATTTTGTCGGTATAGTAAAATGCTTCCATGAAAAAAAGTATGCATTGGTGGAAAGCTTCATGGCCCATCATGAGAAAGTAGTCTTAACGTGGGTTTTTAATATATACATACAACAAATCACAGCTACCGGCTACATTTAACGATTATTTCAATCATTGATATTCATTCCTATGACACTAACACGAGGCAAACCACAACAAAGCAATTTGCATTACCGAGAGCACATTCAAAATCAACCACGAAAAAGGGTAAGTGCAGCACAATAGAAAACCGGTCACAACTTCCGTTAGAAAATTTCACAGTCCCAATGCAAAAAAATTGTTTTACTCGAGTGCTAACAACATTGTTGGTATTCTTCTTTTTTTTATTTGCGTGCTTTAACCATATGAAATGTTTGCATAGTGCTGTGACTATGTAAGCAGTTTCATGGGGTATTGTCGTCATTTCCCCTTGTTTTTGTTTTTGTTGTGCTCACTGCAAATCGATCGTATGTTCCGCATTAGACTCTCATCTAATGTAGTGGGTGACTTTGGTCTCCAATCTCATTGCGATCATTGCATATCGTGCATCTATCGAGCATTGAACAAATTTCCGTTCTCAAGCGTGAATCACCACATTGACTGAAATCTGGGGCGCAACCAGCACTTCATTTCGGAGGGAGGGCAATTTTCATGAAACTTCATTCGATGACGTCATCGCGAATTGTGGTACAACTTTTTCGCAAACGGTCACAGATAAAGTTCTCTTCGCAACATTTGCGAAAATGAGAACCTTTCAGTTTTAATCAAGATGTAGACGGAACGATCAGGACAGAATAAAACGTAGTAACCTAATACCAACACCTGGTTCTGTACTAAACTAGTGCAGGCTTTAGTGTGGCAGATGTATTGGCTACTAGTAAACCTGCCAAGCTTTTCGTCTTGTTTTAACAAATTGATCAAATTAATGATCTATTCTATATTTTTGAAACTTCAGTTGAATATAGTTGGCTTTAGTTGGCTTTTCTTGTAAGCAGAGACGCCATGAGATAGATTTGCTTCTTGACGCACTCTCGAGCAAACCCTTTTTTGAAAGCAGATTGCATTCTGTGCGGGGCAGAGCGAAGCGAATGTCTTTGATTTCCACAAAGGTAACGTTGTTGTTTTTTTCGCTGGGGTGCTGTCGAACACGCGTAATCTTCGTTACTTCCTTTCAAGCTATCTTGGCTTTCTTTCGATTATATTGCAGCACTGCATGGCTGGTATATAAGTCATCCCAATCTCACAAAAACATGTGTGCGTTCAACAACGTTTGTCGCATGTTTTGGACGTTCCACGCACTTTCCTCCACGACATCGTAACCAACACTCCTGGAATGGCCCCGGCAAGAACAGCGTGGTTCCGGCTTAAACGCGTCTGCACAGGGGTCGAACATTTCCGTTCATGCTTGCAAAAATGGGTTAAAGCCCCTTCTGCGGCTTTGAGGGTGGCGCAGAGGAACAGACCGTTGACCATGTTGTCCTTGACTGTTCAAGTCATTGACCTCCTCATGGAGCGCATGGCCTGACAGTTAGAGATAACGAGAAAACCGAATGGCTGCTCAACACCTGTCCCAAGATCTAGTGCGGCCCAGCAATGGATTACAAGAATTAACTCAAACGATGAAACCGTTACAGAAACTTAGCAGAATTAGTTAAAGTAGAATTCCTGTGTAAGCAACGTTCATTTATACAAAAGGATCTTACTCTGCTGATGATGAACATAACTTAAGTTTGCAATAAAAAAAAATAACAAAGTTTAGCAAAAATAAAACATGTGCAATTGATCGAAAATTGGATAAAGTGGTTCTGTTCATATTCTCTAACTGTTAAGTGCATATTGCAATATACCGTCTGAAGCAACAAAATGTTTCCAACAATGATAAAAACTTTGCGTTTTCGCAACAAAAGTATGTAAAATCGAGTACATTAAAGCCTGTTTCTCAGCTGGTCAAAGTTGTTTTGTCTAATTTTGTATGTCCAAAAGCATGACTAGGTTTCATTCAAATACTTAAGTAATTAACAAGTTCACTGCATACCACTTTTCAAAATTTGGTTCCTGATCCGTGAAAAAAATACCAAGTGACAATGTTTGAGACAGAGGAACAAAAGTAGTTGGTGAACTGCGTTTGTCAGCGATAACATATTTGAAGGCTTCATCAAGACAAGAAATATGAAATTTAACTCTGTTGATTTAGATGGAGAAGCTTGTTGTGAGTGGCAGGGAAATCGGTGACACACAAGCTACAGCACTGAGTGAAGCATTGGATAAAGTAAAAAAACTCAATTTTCATCACAGCCACATCACTAGTAAAGGAATCCAAGCAATTGCTAACCAGCTGAAAAAGCTTCCCGACAAGGTGAGGAGAAAAACATCTTCTGGCATGGCATGAATCTTTATCAAGTATTTTTAAAAATAAGGTTAATTTATGCTTACCGTGTTAGTTAGTGTATTTTATAATGTTTTTGTTCCGACATACCCTCCAGAGAAAAACCGAATGTCCTCCAATCACCCTTTTCATTCTCATGCTTTGCTGTTTTGCATTGTAATACCGCAAAACTCTAGCAAGAGGCAACGACGTTTCGGTTTAATTGTGAACACGCTTTAAAAGGTAATTTTTTCGAGATTATATTCGGCTTGCGTTGCAGAAAAAGTTTTCCTTTTGTTTATTTGGGAACCTTGATTTACTTTGCCAGCGTAATTGTCACGGTAACCTTTGTAAATATTACGTACTACTCAGAAAATCCTCTGATTAACTGTAACAGAGCCAGGGCCGGCCCTAGCAGGTGCGGGCCCCAATGCATGGCTTAGGCGCGCAATGACGTCGTGCTCAGTCAACCGTGATACGACCTTTTTGCTGAATGTTTTACAAAACAAGTACTTTATATGAATATAAAAATAGACGGCAAATCAGGGGGGTTAATATGTATGTAACAGCAGTTTCTTTTTTTTGAGAGTCGTGGCTCATCTCTCATCTTCAATCTCTTATCTTTTGCCATTGTTTCAATGTTTGTCAAGTTAATAGAAATATTTATATATGTAATCTGTGTTAAAATCTGCCATGAAGCGAAACTGCAGACCTTTGTCAAAGGTGCAGACGACCCGCAACCATCCAAGAGTTTTCCAAAACAGAAGGATCTTTAAACAATTGAACAACGTTACGTTGGCTGAACTGCCATCATAGTTGATACGACAGACACTCATCTTGACCTGTTCATTGCGAGTTGAACCACAACTCACCTTGCTTGCAATAGCTGTAGGTCTACTGGTCTGCAGTCTTCACTGGCACCAGTAACAACCAAGTCCCATCCATAAAGAGTGGCAGATGATAGAGCGGGGATATAACGCCGTAGCATGAGGAATGAGCACGTTTGATAACGTTCGCCAAAAGAGGAAATTGATCGTTGATTCAAACGAGATTGTTTGCTAACAATGAGATTTATAAGCCGTTTTTGCTGAATTCACGAGCGCAAGGAGTATCTAGAAAAAAACGAATACCCTACCTAGACTTGGCGCGGGGCTCCAGAGGCGCGGCACCCAATGCAGCTGCATCG
>JGI24021J15306_10008631_pt1 | contig 12541 bp, 12 predicted proteins | sample Ectturendosymbi1_FD_15306 | JGI IMG/M metagenome (IMG submission 15306) | reverse complement strand
ATTGATGTTCCTGAGTAAATTGGAAGTGCTTTATTTAATGACTCGGATGTATTTGCTGCTTTGTATTTAAAAAATATTCAAATTGCGGTTCAATTGAAGTCACTTGTAAGATTAGATCATTAGCCAAGTCAGTAAACGAATAGCTCGCGGATCCCTGGGGCTCTGTACGGAGCAGTTTGAGAACCTATGTTCTAAAGCATGTAGTGTATTTATAAACTTCTTTTTTACAAAACTTGAGTTTTGTGTATGGCACATCTGATTATGCACTAGACAGACATAGCTACTCTTTACAACTTGGGTGCTTGAAGCTGCACTCTCCTCTTTTTTGCTGCTCCACTTGGATACTTTCTGTTGAACTGTAGCATTTTCATAAAATTATAAACAAATACTTCAATCTCTAAAAATCATCAGTTGGTATAAAAAATTATCATTAGGTATAAAAAGTTAACATTTGGTATAAATATTTGCTCTTATTTGATAGGGTCTTTTCAGAACTTTTTGGAAGAAATTTTAACACACAATTTTTTAGGTATAAATTGGTTTCAAGCTTTTCTTTATTTGCACATTGGAGATGGTGGTGGAGCCCTTTTGAAAGTATATTACTTACACATTACAAATCTTGTTAGGGGTTCCTTTGAAAGCAAGGTACTTACTTGAGAGCCCCTTTGAAAGCAAGGTAATTTGACATTAAAGTTGCTGTTTGGGCGCCTTTGTAAGCATTGTACTTGCATATTACAATTGCTGTTGGGGACCCCTTTAAAAGCAAGGTACTTATACATTGCAAGTGCTGTTGGCAGCCCCTTTGAAAGCAAGGAATTTTACATCACATTTGCTGTTGGGGCCCCCTTTGAAAGCAAGGTACTTATATATTACAATTGCTGTTAGGGGCCTCTGTGAAAGCAAGGTACTTTACACATTACAGTTGCTGTTGGGGGCCCTTTTGTAAGCAGAGTATTTGCACACTACAGTTTCTTTCAGAAGCCCCCTCAATGAAGTTTGAAAGCAAAGTACTTACACATTTCAATGCTGTTGGGGGTCCATTTGAAAGCAGATTACCTTCAAATTGTAGTTGTTGTTGGGGGCCCCTTGGAAAGCAAAGTACCTGCACATTACAGTTTCTCTTGGGGGGCCCTTTGAAAGCAGAGTACGTACTTATGATCTGCTTTGTAGCACATTATATGAGTGGATAATACGTTTTTCACCAAAAATAAGGAAAATGTATGTGTGTAACACTTCAAGTGGGGCCCCCAAAGAGGGGGGACCCGAGGCAAGTGCCTCGCTCGCCTCCCCTTAAACACACCACTGGGTTCACTTCAAGTTACGATAGTTGGCGTTCTGCCGCATGTGAATGTTGAACGCAGACATCTATGGCAGGTAATGCAGCGAGAGTGTGACTGCTGATAGCGGTAAGCCACGTAGTTTTACATGTTGTGAAAAGAAATATTAGTGAGAAAGAAGCATTGCTGCCAACGAAGCGTCGCATTCTTGCGACTGTTGCCGTAATAAGGGGCATTGCCTTTGCGCAGTGGTGGCGTAACTGACGGGTGTGCAAGGGTGCAAACCTCCATCCTTGCCAAGCTGAGTGTAAAAATTGTGCCCTTATTTAACTTATATTTCGGCATTCAGTATTGTTTTGGTTTTCGGTAGGTTGCTGCTTTTTGCATTTTTTGGAAGTTTTTTGGATTGTTTTCCGGTGATTTTGGGTTTTAGTTTAGAAATCCAGATCCGGATACATTTTATTTCTCATTTTTTCTGAGTGCTGGCAAGCGCTCCCGTGACGGTGGCTAGTGGGCCCCCTTCAGCCACGTTTCTCACCCTGGCTGAAACCGGTAGTTACGCCACAGCCTTTGCGGTGCAGAAAGGGTAAAGCGTTTTGTGAAAGCCCATTCGCACTTCATCGTCAGCAACCTGAAACGGACAAGCAAAATGTCAACTTTGCCCCTCGTGTAAAAATTTCTGCGAACGTCCATGGGTGTAGTAGACCTCACGCTGCAGTAGCACCTGAAATGGTGTGGTTTTCGGGTCTCCATAGAAAATTACTGTTTACGCTCAAGTCCACGAAAGGCTATTAACTGTGTAGCTATCTTTAGAAAATTTAGTAAGTATTTGGCAACTATCTTTCTGCCCCATCAAAATTAAACATTAGTAAGAATGCTTGTGGAAACGTACTGCATTAATTTTTGCATTTTCATGCATGCATGGCCAGATGAACTTCCACAGACATGCAAAATCTTACTAGGTTGCTAACATTCATTAACGCTGCGTAAGCATGTGAAAATAACTAATCACAGAACTTTGAGCAAAATGAAAATTTTTTCAATATTTCTTGACACCAATACATGCACTACTGACACTATACTGCTGTTATGGTTTGACAATTCTTGACTTCGATTATATGATCTATGACGCGTGCTCCTTGTGCGTTCCCGCTTCCATTGAAATGTTCGCTATAACACTACTATGCCTGATTTTTATACGAACATAAGGTCTAATGCAGCAAAACCTGATCATAATTTTTACGCAATGAAAGAGGTTTTCAACTGTTATATACTGTCCTTTTCAAAGTACCTGGTACAATGCATCCCTCGGTGAAACCTTCCTAACGATTATTTTCCATACAAACTATAGGGAAACCCGCAATGCGAGAATATCAATGGCTTACAAGTCTTACTTTCCGAAATAAAATCGCGCCTAAAGTCTTCCGATTATTAAATGACCCAACTGGTTCTAGTACCTTTGCCAAGTTTGTATCGCCGTAATCGCAGTTCGTAATCTTTATCTTTTTATTGTTGTAACCACAAATGAAGTTGGATCAAGTACACAACTCATTGTTTATTACTGAACAAACGTCCTTTAGCGTTGGGCGAAAACCGATTATATGCAAACAGTAAACAAATCACTCATTCTATACAAATCGTTCAGTACACACACAAAATTAAGCTGCCTTCTATTCGCTGATTAACTTTGTAACTGAAGGCGTGATTTATGAGGAAATCGTGATGTTAGCGTAATTAGCAGGATGAAGAACACAGATCGTTCATTTTACAAGTATTTTTTGTGGCAGAAAATTGTGGGAATGTAGCTTTTCATCAGAATCATCACGTGCTTCAGTTTCCAATTTATTCGAAAACCCTGTGAAAAGCAAAAGTTACGTAAGTAATGTGGATTGCAATATCTCAAAACTTGGTAAAAACAAAAGTATACTATGCAAAGCAACTTAGTGTTCAGATTTCTCCTCTTATTCAAAGGATTAGTTTCAACTAAACATGATGAAATCTTTGAAGGTTTACCGATCAGCGCAGCGTACGCGAACAATGATTTCAGTGGGCAATAAAATTGATTTTTGTTAATTAAAAAATTGTGGTCATGGTATTTATAGTTGCAATATAAACAAAAATTACATAAATTGTAATTGAAAAAATGAAATGTATATACCTAATGAATGACAAATGGACCAAAGAAAACGATGTCACAGACATTTCGCAAATGCTTCAGGAACGCTGTTACTATTATGAGTACGGTAAGTGGAAAAGCTTACTGAAGAGAATGTGAAAAACTTGAAGTATACTTTTCGAACAATTTTTTAATATGCTTTGCTTAGGCAAACTAGCACGTACTTAAAATCTATTTTCTCCTTCACAGATAACTCAAAGTATTGAATAAACCCATTTCCAATGTTATTTGGCAACAGTTTTGTGTGAAGGTAGTGAAACACAATAATAATCCCGAGTGTTGCAAATCAATGCTGCATTCACATCGATTCAAACCGCACACATCAGACCAGGGGTTGCCAACCTTTCTCTGATCATGTACTTCTTCAGCATGTCCACAGATGAACATGTACCTCTAAAATGTCTATGGCATACAGTAGTTCGACTTTTTCCCAAATGTTTTACCATGACTAATAATAGATTCATAAGCATATATGGAGTTTTGAAGACAGCACCCACTGATATATGTACACTTATTTGGAAATCAATAATATATAAATATATTTTTCCCTTCTATTGCTAACCTAAACGGACCCCTTCAGATAGGCAAATGCACCCCTAGGGGTATATGTTCCCCAGGTTGGGAAACCCTCTGGATTAGACCAAGCGACTCATATTGTTGCAACCTCTCCCGTGGCGTTGCGTTGATTGTGCGATTCACCACGAACGGGGTGTGCGTGAAGAATAAAAAAATTATATATGTAGAGCGAGCAAGCAATAGTAAGAGTGATTGCGAGCATGATCTCTGTTGTTGCTTGCTGCCACAGTGCGAAGCTCTGTGCACATGCCGCTCGGGATTTCCGATCGCAACAATATAAAATGAACAAGCTTTTCGACAAGGAAATTTATTGTGGGTATTGCTATTACCGCACGTTTTGACATGACACTCAGAATCAGTTTTATATTCACTTTGTACTTCCTCTAGAGCAGTCCTGCAGAACTCAGAAAGCTCGAAGGGCCAAATTATCAACATAAATGTGCCGCGGGCCGCAAGAGTCTTTTTCATTTCGATGTAGAAATTTCGCTGTAGTATGGAAGAAATTCTGGAACGACAATTGCTTATTCGAGGTCGAGCTTTTCCAACAATTTCCACAATTGAAAAAGCTCTCGCGGGCCTCAAAAAAGCTTTCGCGGGTCGCATGCGGCCCGCGGGCCCTATGTTGTGCAGGTCTGCTCTGGAGTGTCACGAGTGGTCTGCGGCGCCCTTCTCCGCTGCTTCCCCGGGGTCACGCGACTATAGCACTTTCGTAGTGAATGCCGTATTGGCGACTAGCCAGTGGAATCAATAATTTCACGTTAGCGTTGAACACGAGGCTGGACAGGCCGCAAGTGTCGTTTTGCAAGTCGTCGGTAAAATCTGAACTCGGGAATAGAACGAATCCTATGTTGCGATCGGCAAGCCCGAGCGGCAAGTGCGCAAAGCTTTACGCTGTGGCAGTAAGCAACAATAGAGATCACATGCCATAATCACTCTTCGTGTACTCTAGTTGTTATATTCAATCGTTCACATGCTGGTATCAAGAGAGATTACACGCCACGACCACTCTATTATTGCTTGTTCTCGCCACATATATATGGGTGTTCTTCTTCGCGCACATCGCGTTCGTGGTGAATCGCACATTTAACGCAACGCCAACGAAGAGGCTGCAACACCTATCATGTTCAGTGGCGCGTGCTTAACCCACTGTACAGTATTGATGAACGTATTTAGGTTTTTCAAATCCAAGTCCAATCCAAAAGTTTCATTTCAAAAGCCAATGAAAATCCAATAAACAGACTGTTTCAAAATCCATATCTTGTTTAAATTCAATATTTACAATATCAATCGTGTTCTGCTAACAGCAAAATCGCCCTAGCATAGCGTTTGCTTCATGAGATACAATTGACACAACTAAAAATAACTTGGAAACAAACTCAAAGTAACTTATGTTCTATGTTTGGCCCACAACAGTCCAGTGGTGTAGGAGGCGGAGTGCAGGGGGTGCAAGCACACACCCAAACGTTTTGATCTGTCAAACATCCGGGCAAAATCTCTGAAAACCTGGGCAAAATTCCTGAAAATCTGGGAAAATTCTCTGAAAATCCGGGCAAAAATGGCTACCAACATTGTTTGTCTTAACAAAACGTTACATAACGTTGGCAGAAAATACATGAATACCTTATTTTTTGGGGGTTCACATCAAAAAAAACTCTTCATGATCTGTCATTGTGGGAGAAAATTTTAGGCAAAAGTCACACAAAAACGTTCGGGCAACTTTGAGGAAATTAGGGCGAAAGCCCTTCGCACCCCCAAAAATTTGCATGCTCCTACACCTATGCACAACATCATAATAGTTAATACTTCAAGGTAAGCACTATTAGCAGTAAATGCACTCAGTTATAAGTATGCGATATCAAATCAAAAAAATTACCAGGTGCACTATAAAGCACAAGCAAATCATCAGCACAAGGCTATACACCAATTAACCATGATGAACTATGGTGTTACACTAATACGTATCACTGTAACGATATGGGTCAAGACTGGAGCAATGAAAATCACACGAGTTCGTTTGCTTTGATTACATCATGCACAAGAGAGCAGCCTTGTAGCTTGCATCATTGAATAATAGGTGAATTCTCCAAATTTAAACAAACACGATGTGCAGTTTAGACGGATGTGAGAAACTCCACTCAAGCAAACTTACAGATTGTATGCAGCAGTGTGTTTAAGGAGAGGCGAGCGAAGCTATTGCCTCGTCACGCGAAAATTTTAGTAAGTGCTCTACTTTCAAAGGGACCCCAAATGACAACTGTAATTTTTATAGTACTCCGCTTTGAAAGGGTTCCCCAACAGCAACTATAATGTGTAAGAACTGTGTTTTCCAAGGGGACCCAACAGCAACTGTATAAGTAGAGAAGTGAGGGACGATACCAGCTTGCTATCGTTTAACTTTCATGTGTCGTTATTTTGTTTTCCGAACTTTCAATGTTTTTAATAAGTTGTGCATCATGAACACCCCCTTGCATTTTCTGATATGTCATTCATGCCGTAGAGTCTCAGGAACTTCTCCTTGGGTGGCCCGTATATCTTCTTCCTGGGCTTTATCAAAAGGTCTTATCACGATTGACTGAGTATGATGACGTCATCAGAGGTCCCCCTTTCAGCCTTGCCTCGGGTCCCCCAATCCTAAGTCCACCACTGATTGTATGCAGTAATCTATAGCTCCGAAAAGAACTGAAAGCTGCGAAGAATTTCAAAACATGATTATCAAATCCAAATCCGGTTATGCAGAATTTATAAAATCCAAATCCGCCAAATTCAAATCCATGTTAAACTTTGCTTTACGTTTTTTCCCATTAACTTAAACATTATTGATTGCAAAGTATGTGGTGTGATAGAATTGAAAACGAGTTGCACGTGCTGTACAAAATACTTACAGTTCGTCGTGGATATTGATGCGGAAGACTCGATTAGACCATGGACCACCTTTACCTTTGTTTCTGCAACGCCACGCACGCCCGTACTTCTTGTATGTTTTTTCCGCGTCACGTGATCCGAAACACTGACCACCAGCCTGAACAGCAATGATGTTATAACCACGTTTGTAAGCTGCTTCCACGCATTTCTGGATCGCGTCTTTGCGACGCCACCAACGGCCATCAAGCACTTTATCCAATTTCTCCAGCAGGGGTATAGCACGTTGTTTTTTGTCTTTCCAGCATCCCAAGTTTTCCAACGATACTGATAATGTGTTTGAAAGGATGTTCACTGTTTTTGAAGTAGATTACACAAATAGTGGTTTCCATTCAAACAATCACTTTGCTAAATTCTGTTTTGAAACATACACCTTGAGCGAAAGATCAGCATTAAAAATATCATTTCAGGTCTCAAAAAACGGCTCTAGACGAGTATCCGGAGACTTGTTACAGAATAGATGTATTCTAGGCCGAGATTCACTAGGATGGGTTTCACCATCGAAGCCGTGTTTCATTCACCTGCATGGGGTAGGCCTAGGTGGTGAAAGTTTTAATGCGTCAGCGAAGATAAGCAAACGTTTAAGCAGTGAGAAATGCATGTTTAATTAGCAAAATATCGATATAAATATAAGCACAGAGCTTTGGTAACAATTTGCCTCATCACTACTTTCATCCACGACCGAGACCTACAGCGTCTGCTGATCTGCGGGCACTGAACCCTGCTCTCGCGTTCAGTTCCAGCTAGGGTGGTAATGCGCAGTGTTAGCCATTAGCCAGACAAAAGTTCGCGGTTTTGCAGCGTTTGGTCATAGTGATGATTTTGAAAAGATGTTGCGTTGTTACTAGCCAGCAAGTCAAATAATATTGTCTATTTCTAGTGGTTTTCATTCATTTGGAAATATGTCATGCGTACGAGTTGAAGTCTTGAATGTATCTCACAAGAACAAAGTTTCACCTTTTTCCGGAGAAAATAAAAAAATAGCAGTTAAAATGTTTGCAGTTCCTTAGCAGCATACTCGTGCGGCATTAATATATACAAACAACAAGTAATAACCGTCTCTGTAGCTCGCGGTAAGCAAATTAAAGGAATGATTCACAAAGACAATGCTTCGCACCTTTTCCGACTTTCACGATCTCGTACATTTGATTTGCCCAAGTGCCACCTTTGCCGTCAGCTCTGCAACGTCTACTTCGGCCGTACTTCGAGTAGGTTTTGCGAGCATTTGCTGAAGTGAAACACTGTCCTCCGTACTGAAAAATTAATTAACAAGAGCTTTGTTTTTCTGTGCAAGCCAGGACAAAGTGTTTGAGTATTTAAAGCAGACCTGATCTTTACAAACGCAAAGTGTATTTCTGATGTTTTAAAATGCACACCGTTTAATTGGAATTATATCGCTGTTTGTGTGTTCAAGTTAGTCATGCTGATAGGTTTCTATTTCCATTCAGTGGCGGGTCGTATATAAGCACTGCGTAACTGCGACACCCCCTATTTTAACGGCAAATTTCGTTTTTAGGTAAGTTTGTTGTTTTACATTGATAATTAAATTTGCATCAACAAGAAGAATTTGCAATGTGTCCTCCATTCCCAAAACTTTTGCACACAGCTAAGTATTAGACATCTATTTGGTTTTGTAGGGGAAGTACTGCAAATGACGAAAGTCTGGAACTGCGAGTGGCGCAGCGAGCGCTTGCAGCGCCGGTGTCGCCATAGCAAAGTACTGGAAAGGTTGTGGCCTGTCCATCAAGGATAGCCCATCTGGAAGAGGAACTGCAAGCTCGAGTTGTATTTTAGAATTGCCAGGTTGGCATTTTTAATGCCAAATTCAGAAAGTTTGCCTTTTTAAAAGTGGTTTGACCATGGGCGTCGGAAGGGGGGGGGGAAGAGGAAGGCTCCCCTGGATTTTAACGTTATTAGCAAAAAAAGGTTGATGTTTCAATTTCGAGTGGTAAAAAACATATTTCACCACTTTTGGCCCCCCCCCTGGAAATAATTTTGGGAAAATCCCTTACTGGCCCCCTGCCCTGGAAAAAATCCTTCCGACGCCCATGGGTTTGGCATGAAAAAATGCTGTTTGGCATGTACGTCATATTTTGGCATGTTTTTGGCCTTTTCTAGTAGTATTGGAAGTAAAAAATGTTGTTTGGCATTTTTTAAAAACTTGTCTCCTTTCACCTTATAATTTGAAAATGTTTTCAGCCTGTTTGGCATTTACTGATGTTATTTGACATGTTTCGTGCAGCGACATGGCGTATTTGGTCCATCTGAACCTGGGAAGCGAACAGTTTTTACGTGGGTTCTCTGTACTGCAGTTTTTTTGATAGACGTTTGTGGAATTGTGACAAGTATCAGACGCCTGTGCGCCAGATTCAAAGTAATTAAAAACTGTGGCATGGTGCATATTTGTATTATCATAACCTGTATTTTACTGGTTTGAACACTTACTGAAAATGTCTAATAAAAGAACATATAAAAGAAGATGGTACTTTTGGAGATTCACAATTTGGTTTATTTACAGTAAACCTAAGTTTGGTTCCATAGCAACATTGTTTTTTTGCCATTACTCATCCTGTTAATTCAAAACTGACAGCCATTGGCCTGTTTCAGCTTGTTTGGCATTTTTTAAAGCTATTTGGCATTTTTTGATGAGCAATTTGGCATTTCTTGTCCACGTGGACCTGGAAACCTGCTGTAGTTTCTGCAGCGCCGGGATAGCAAGCGCAGTGACCTGTGACAGGCAGCAGAATCATTTTGTTCATCCTAGTGTAGGTGAGAGGCAGCGTACTTAAATTTGGCTCTGAAGCTGCACAATGCACCCTGATGTCATACATTCTGGTAATGAGGCTTACTTGCAATGATTACATTTGGTATGTATTTTTATACTAGATAGCTGAAAAGTGTAGTTAAAAAATCAGAATGAAGTAGACATAGCGTCGTGCCTGTTTGCGCAAGATTTTTTGTTATTACAAGGCTGGAGAATCTTTGTGTCTCATTGGTAGGTGGTGATTTTTAACGTGCTTACTGGCTTTAAAACTACAAGAGGTTGAAAATTATTCCTGAAATGACGTTGCATGTTGAATTGTTCGGGTTTGCAATGCAAAGTGATTTAGGGCTATTGGGTTGATTGGTAAAAAGTGTGTACGCGCTGTATTTCATCTGTTTTCTCAGCCTCAAAATAGCACCACCGTAGAATGTCGTTTTGGAGCAGGCCTACAGTTTTTATTTGCGTCAGAATTGAAACAGGTTTTACGCGTCAAGCTCAAATTCGTGCTGGAGTTCAAAATGTCAAGTATGCTTCCGAATGATAGCCTTTACATCAAAATTAATTCTAACTTGAATACTGTCCTACAATTTAATTGTAAAACATGCAGTAGCAGGGCTTCTCAACCCTTTTTCTGCAGCCCCACTTTCAAAAAGGCATTTCTATGCGACCTCTTGATGGATAGCCTAGATCACGGTTCCCAACGTGGGATACATGTACCTCTAAGGGTACATTTGATGAGTAAATTCATTGTACAGCCGCAACTTCAGGCATGAAAACGGAGTCTACTTTTATAGTTCCAAAAATCTAAAAGGTCTATTGCAAATTAGTGTATTTTTGTTATTATACTCAACCTTTTTGTCGAAAGAAACTTTAGGGATACATGCACATCTTGCCGAAATGCTGATGGGGTCCATGGTCAGAGAAAGATTGGGAACCGCTGACCTAGATGTTATTGATACGTGAAAACGTCCCATTACAAATCTTAAGAGGCATTTTTGCCTGTGCTGAAATCATATCATAATGCACACAATCTGCAAAAGTAACTATGCAGTACTAAAACAACCACGTAATAGAAACAGCAAGGCGGAAAGATGTTGACTTCTTTATCAGGACAACCAATGCGATGGATGCACTTGATGATTCTTACACAGATCATTAATTCGTAGATTGATACAAGACAAAGGAGGACGAAGGACATTTTCAACATTTTTCAAAAAGGATTGTTTTTTTGACTTGATGATTATCATTTTTGAGAATGTCTCTTCACACAAATACGTTGTGTAAAGGCTAAGAGTTTATGAATAGCTAAATCAAACATTTCTTGTTACAAACTGTTGTTTTCAAAATTCCAGTTGCAAATCTTTGCCGTTTAATAACTCCACAAACTCATCCTGGGCGTGGCAGGTGTGTGGCCGCCTGAAATTTCAATTGTGTGTGGTTTGTGGATCCAACTTTTCTGAATCGAATTCCAAAGAACTTCTGATACTGCGTATGAAACTTTTAACTTTAGTCTACAGTAAAACAACTCAGTGTGCTCTCAAAGCAGTTAGCCTAGCCGCTAGACTAGGCATATATTTTGAGACACAAGTGTCTCCTCGTGTCGGAATGAATGTAGCAAGGTTCATTATTGGTCAGTACGCTATAACAATCATGACGTAAAAACGCATAACCTGTTGTGCTTGGTTGATTAGTATTGTTTAATAGCTCAGGCAGACATCTTAGTAAATAACTGACAACATGAAACAAGGCATTTCCCCTAAAATGCAGTAGAAATACATTCACTGCATGCCTACTTTTCTTGTAAAGTTTACAAAAACTTTTATATCTGATTTGTCAAGAAAATTTACTTCGCGATTCCAAAATTACATTTTGCGACCCAAATGGAGTTGCGACCCATAGTTTGAGAAGCCATGTGTAGTAGCACCCAATGTTTCAGCAATTCCTAAACTATGGTTGCGTAAACTTAACACTAGATTTGCCCAGGTGTCGTTTTCGACACCAAATGATTTTTAAATGCAATTTTTGCAAAATCTACACATCCTGTGAGTTTGATATTTATTGAGATTTTCTAACAAAATACTACTCATCAAAAATATGAATGGTGCGATTCTGTTTCATTTTTGTGATAGTTATTTGATCACTTTAATTTTTGCACCCCGCCGTTTACCAAGGTGTCGTTTTCGACACCCACTTCTTGAAGATAGCCAAACCTATTCCTCAAAAGCATACAGAAACACTAGTGATTTTAAGTGTACTTGTTTCTCGTGGTGCTTTTTTCACACCTAAACAAGTCAATTGTTTCATGTGCCGACTGAGATGTTTGAAATCTGGTGGCAAACACGCTGTTTTGTTTGATTTCAGTGTTGTTTGTCAGATTTTACTGCCTATATTAGAGATGCCGTTGCACAGTGATGCAAGTAGTGGTCGTTTACACAGTGCATTTAGTGAAGTTATCTCTTATTGCTGAACTTGTGTGGTTGTTTTTCCGTCATGCATGAACTTCTTCAACACTGATGTCCTCTTCGTCTGTACTGCTGCTCGGATGGTGTGGACTGACTAATAGTAGGTACGACCACAACTTCACCTGATTCATGCATCTGTTCCTCTTCATATGATATGTCATTATCGGTGCACCAGTCAAGCGCCACATCGGCAATATCCTTCGTTGTCATTCTAATGTGCGATGAGCAGTGGCCCACGCAGAAAATTTTCATGGGGTTTTTGGTTCATGGTCATATGGTGGTCATTTGTATTTGGTGTGCGCTGTTTGTGACGTCACAATTTGACGTCATTTTCATGTTTCCAAACCAACGTTTTGGCGANGTTTNG
>JGI24021J15306_10008630_pt1 | contig 12541 bp, 10 predicted proteins | sample Ectturendosymbi1_FD_15306 | JGI IMG/M metagenome (IMG submission 15306) | reverse complement strand
AGGAAAAGTCAATGTGCCAAATATAATTCGATCAAAAGTTTGGAAAACCAGAATTGACACAAATGCAACATGAAGAAAATGGCTGTGAGAAAGCATTATGGCCATTTTTAGACACCAACAAGGGAAGCAGGCAACACAAAAATTCAGCAATTTATTAACAGAAGCCGACAGATAAAATTATAGCTGTGAATATATTTTTTTGTGAAGAAAAACAGAAAGTAGGTCCCTTCGTGTAACACCTTGAAGGTCTTCGCGTACCAACACTGGTACGCGTACGCGTAACACATTTTGGAAACCACTGATGTACAGGTATAATGAAACTAATGAGGAAGCACATTCAAAGCAATTTCTTTGCTAAGATGGTCGTGTTAATGAACAATAATATTTCGATATGCCTGTAAGAAAATCAAGTGGTTTTTATAGTTCAGCGTTTAAATAGCAAACAGCTAACAGGAACCTTATTGCCCTGCAACTTGCGCTTAGTGTTTAAAAATTGTATTTAGTTCTATCACTTTTATTGAAAAGTAAAGAAACGTCATTCCATCCCTCTAAAAGATGAGTTCTTAACCTGAGGTTTGTGGATCCTTAAGGGGTTCTTGAAGGTCATTTAAGAGGTCCATTGTAGGCTTTGCTCTGACATTTTGAAAGGGTCAATGCTATGCAGACATTTCGATTATTACTACGATGATTATATTAATCATCTTTGCGTCGATTTGCAATTTTACAAATGCTGAAATTCATTACCAAAATTATATAACGAGAAAAGAGAAGTTTTTATGGGATCTCAATGAAACTTTTAGGAATTGATGTAAGTAACTCAGCCAAGCACTGATGTAACATCAATCTAAATAACTTTTGTTACATTCTTTGAGGAGTTATACAAATAGAATGAACAGCTGCACATTATTTGCAGATAGAATATATGTTTTGAATGTTTTGGTGCAATTTGCTACTGTTGAGAAAACTTGGCAGAGGTTTTCTCACTTTGAATGTGTATCTAGTTTGTGTATTGTGATGCATTGATAACATGTTGCTAACAACATACTTTGGAGATCTTTCATAGAGACTTATTGTTTAAACAGAAAGGCTTGCGAATTGCAATGTGTTCTGTGTTCTTTCCATAATTTCACCCATCGTAACTTTTAAAATACCATTTTTAAAATAATGTCTTCATTTCTAGACAAAATAGGGCAAAAAGTTCTTTTAGGACAGTTAAAACTTCATGATTCTGCTTCTTGTGACAACAATTTAACGTCTCTAGTGCAATCCTTTACAAAGTTATAGCATTTTCACTAAATTTGACCTCCGCGTGACATTTAGCCTTGTGTTGGTCGACCACTAGAGGGAGCAGCTGAAAAATTTCAATGGAATTGGGAGATTTAGTTCTTTTACCAACTTTTTGGAGGGGTCACTTTTTCAATTTCAGAAAATAATTTTTCGCCCCGGCCTAAATTTCAAATATTTATTGCAACGTTTCTTTTTGAGGGGTCTGTAGCCTTTCATAGGATGTACTAGGGATCCGTGCCCCACAAATGTTCAAGAAACGCTGCTCTAAAAGAAAAGAAACCGTTGATTAAATAAGACCTAATGAGTACAATTTAAAACTTATTTAATCCGCTAGTGCAGACAACTCTGAGAAAAAGCATAGCTTAACTTGGATGCTTCTGGGAGGTGTCACAGCACAAAACTCCATGGTGGGAAAAACAGTCTCGAATTAGATGCAGTGGATTAAAAACGAAACCGGGGAGTGAACCTTTCCAGAGCGACTATTAATCGACTGTTGTAGATCCTATTATTCACGACAAAGAGCTTGCCAACCGCAAAAGCACCAGCTTGAAACGCCATGTGAGGAGAAGACGTGAGCTTCTTAGGCTCAGCATCAAGAATATCTATCTGGCAAACAGCAGTGTGCAAACCACGATCTGTGTTTACACAGCTGCGATGGCGAAAGCTCATCTCTTCAAGTGCAAGACCATACCTTCTTTCGCAGGAAGCTGTTTCACGTCCAAACGCGGAAACCATGAACACATGCGGAGAGAAAATAGGGCCATAAACCCCTTGCCAATGAAAGGTGAAGTACTTTTACTGACACCGACAAAGACGATTTTGCATTTCGAAGAATTTTTTGATTTGCGCGAAATTTAAGGCAAACAAAATTTTGCGTATCTGAATTTACTGAGGTTAATCGATGGTTTTTCAAGCGCAAGAAACATTTGGATTTACGTATGAAAGAAAAAACTTTCTAGTCGCTAACCTTGAAACTTCAATATCGCACTTCAAAATGTTTCGCAAAACCCATGGTTTTCATTTTATTTTAAGCAGGTTCATAAAGACATTATTGTGTTTTTCAATGCACTATGGTACGACGATATGAATCATTTGGGTAGATTCCATGGTAAACTGTGCTGATAGCCTTTCCACACATGAACTGAACCACATCTGCTTAAAATTTCACTGAATGGATTTAAAGCTGCATTTGCTTATGTTTGAACAAGAATGGAAACAAATGATCCAGTGAAACAGAACGGACGGGTTTCCAACCATTCAGCCAACTCCAAATATGCTTCTAATGACATCGATTCGGATACACATATCGTCTTAATACATCTCACCGCAAGGCTTGGTTTGATTCAGGGTACATTGCCAAACGTAGCGAAAAACAGTAAGTATAGTGGAAAAGAAGTTCTTAACACATTCTAATTGAAATATAACGCCGATTCGCTCCTCGAAATAAACATAGCTCTCTATAGCCCTTGTCTGGTCTAAGTATTTCGATTGGTGGTTTGTTTCATCTTGCCAACAGTGGGCAAATTCGTACAACAATTACAGCAAACGAAGTAGTGAACTCCTTTTCGCGTAGTGAAATAACACTCTAAATTTTGCCAGCAGCTGAAAATAGCGTCTGTACTGGGCTCTTAAAATTTTTGAAAACGAAACAGCAATCCAAAAGTGCTTCGGACACTTCTCGTTATATAATTCCTTTGGTAATGAATTTCAGTATTTGTAAAACTGCAAATCAACGCAAAAGGTAGATTTCAACCAAGCATTTCCAAAGAACGATAAATGTCATATATGAAAATTGCAAACGTGGTAAAATGTCCTTTACCGCCATTTGAAAATCTAACCGGGTGTGACCTGTACAGGGATGTAGTGGGGCAGGAGCACGTGGGAACGGCGTTCCCACATATTTTTTATGTTTTGCTTTACAATGAATTCGAAGCTGTTTTAATATGGCTAGTTTTTTGGTTGCGTTCCCACATCTCTTTTGTTAGCACTACTGTACATCCCTGGTCCTGTAGTATCTCCCGTGGAAGCAAAGACGCTCTGCTGAACATACAGTACGCGATCGTCGACGTGTGTCAGTGCTCTTTCAAATATTACAAAATTACAATTCTGATTGCCACAGTCACTCAACAGACGTGAGTAGAAAATACTGATTGCTTTTAATAAACCACACTAACTGTTTATGGGTAATTGCACAAAGCAATATATAACACAAGATTTATTTCGTGAAATTTATGTCCAAAAATTTTAAACGCAATTTTTAATCATTTTTTTAATCATCTGATTTGAATTGTAAATGCGAAATCATTTCGATTCCTTTAGAGCGAAAAAAGCATTTTATTCTAAATCACAACCCAAACTGTTCGAGTTTAGTGTACAATACACTAAAGACATGCAGTAATGAAAATCAGATTGACATACTTAACAATATTAAGAATAATGACACGTTGTGCATAGTACTTAGATTCTGACAATGCTAAGATTCACTCAGTGGCAAAATATAATGTTCCACCAAAGACGGGTGCCCTGTCAGTGCATAAAGGTGTCGCGATCGCTAGACCTCAGAAAAACCAGACAGGCCCCTGAATATTTTCAAATGGTTCGTCACCATAGTACACATGGGGCGCAGATCGCCTCCAACCATTACTTTAAATGAAAACTCAGCATTAAAAGCGTGTCAATGAAACTATAAAACTGGACACACAAGACAGAAACGCGCGTTCACTACAAGAACGAAGCTTCTGAAAACCAGTGTAGGTCAATTGGAAATGACCCAGACACAGAGCAAGGTACCTTATATTGGCTGCGTCTGTAGCATGTTGGCAAGCGATTTATGCTGGCGACAGCCCTGTCTTCGAAAAAAGCATGAACTGTACAACCTTGTGAAACTTGTCTGCTCAGCTGTCGTTAGAATAAAACTCGTTTATCCCCGTTTTCAGGATTATTCTGTGCTTTCAAGCAATCAGATTACTTCACTGTGACCACAGGACTCTCACGTAAGCTATGCTTCAACAAAATAAATTGCTGCTTACAGTTTTTACGGTCCAGAGCATAGAAGGTCTTTGTGAATGAGTATGCTTCCACAAGGTTGAAACCGATCACCCAGCTGATGACTGAAGCTAGAACGTAGTCATTTTAAACTATGGTGCAATCTACCATGGATACACTGATGAACTTTCAGCTTGTTAGTACAGTTGCCTGCTTCCGCGCTACGTCAATATTACCTGAAGGACTTCGTTAATGCTCAAGTCATAGCCCGAACTCTCTTGGGAAGAAAGCTTTTGTTGTTGCTGCTTATCTCTGACGTAATAACTCACATTGAGTTTCATTGTGCGAATTGCTCATTGTACTTCCAAGGAAATTACGTTGTCTGCTTCAGAGTCTAGAAACTTCTGTCTGCTAGTTAGTGATGAAAGTCACGCAACAACCAGTGCTGTCATGCCATGGAGGCATAGGTCTCCCCAACTTTTTATGATCAACAAATTATTGTTTTTTCCTGTTGTTTTTCGATGCCCTCAATCATGTGCCCAAGAGACGAGAATTACATGTTCCACGATTTTTTTTATAACTACGTTGCGCCATAGTTAATTACTCTTCTTCCTGTGTTTTCTCGATAAAAACGAAAAAGATCCCGTTTCAAAACCCTGCACAGTTTATTGTTTAAGAAAAATTTTATTGAAAATCGTTTGAATTTCAACGTTTATCACCAATGAAGAAAGAAAACACCACCACACCAACAATATCGCCCTTGCCTTTGTAGAAGCAAAAGGTTTCTGAACTTCTCACACCGTGACAACTTTATCACTCACAGCATTCTGCCTGTTAAAGGGTAAAAAGTTTCCACTGTCATAAGTAATAGGTCTCGATTTCCCTACAAATCAATCAATGGTCAACCGCGGTATATTCCACTGCATACCTTGGACATCACTACCACATCATTTCCATCTAAATTGAGTTTTAGCGTATTCCCAGGGGTGTAGTGGGGCAGGAACGCGTGGAAAAGACGTTCTCATACTTTGTTGGTGTGGGAACGCGTTCCCATTCTTTGTTCATTGTAATCTGACTTGAAGATGTGTTTTTGTACTAGGCCCGTAACCAGCTTGGGATACCAGGGGGAAAAGAGTTTTCTGAGAGGGGGACACATTTTTTAAACAATGTCCAACAGTTTTAAAATATGTTCAACACATTTTTCCAGGTAGGGAAAATTTTCTTGGGGGCTTCGCCCCCCCTGCGATTCCTCTGGTTGCGGGCCTGATTTTTACTCAGATTTTCTGTATGTAGCTCTAGGCATCGCATGAATGAATAAATGACAAGCTATATCTTGCGTAGAACCCTAAAAAGCTGTGAATGTTTTTTGTAGTGAAATGAAAGTGAATACTTCATTAAACACTGACTTGTAAATGAGTTTGAAGTGCTGTTGAACATGGCTGGTTGTTTTGTTGCGTTGCCACACTTCTTTTTTCAGCACTACACCACTGCGCATACCACAACAAAATTTTCTTTTTCTCTCGTTTGCAAGTCGCCTAGCTATACAATTCGTGTACACCGGCTTCCAAAAATCTACCCATCTGGTTTCGAAAGGTGTTGTCTTCGCGTTTCAACAAAACNATATGGACTAATTTTTGTTAGGAGAAATGATTTGTTTTGGAGAGAAGCACTTGCGACGGGTTCTTAAATTCATTGATCCAGGCGCTATAAGCACCTGAACACAGATTGGAAAAATCAAAACATCAATGATTTGAAGATAGTGTATCTCATGTTCAATCCAAAGCTACAATTCTGTACACTCTTTATTGTCATGACAACCTGTCACGGTTAAGCTCCTAGGGCAGGGTAGGCAATTAGCGGTCCGCGGGCCACATGTGGCCCGCCATCGTTTTCAGTGGCCCGCAGAAGCATTTAGGAAAAATCTTCAAATATGAAATTTTGTCAAACCTATCACAGTAAATGTTAATGCTAAGGTTAACTTGAACAGAGACTTCCTTCTATTTCCACCATGCGGCTTTCTCAAAGTGGCTCCCGAGCCGAATTAATTGCCCACCCCTATCCTAAGGTAATTGCCAAGTTCATGGCCAATCAAAACCAGCCCTAATCTGATAGTATTTACCTGCTACGAATGCTAAACCAGGGATCGGCAAACACCGGGTCGGGTCCCGATGGCGGTCCGTGAAGAAATCGTTACCGGGCCGTGCGGAACCAAGGCCAAATTGGTCCAAAAGTTTCTAGAACGATTGACACAGGAAACACACGCCATAACCCCTACAGATCGGAGCATCGTATTGTGGCAAAACAATCCCAGATCTCTCACTGAATCAGTGCCACGATGAGTTAGTAATAAATTTGTAATAAATTTGCCTGTGCCAAACATTCATTATTTTATTGATGGCCGGTCTGCAAAATAATCCCAGGTTGAACCGGTCCGCAGTGCAAAAAATATTGCCGGCCCCTGTGCAAAACGATCACCAGCAAAGCGCAGAGAACTTTTGTGTGCAACATGTTGTGTTATGTTGTGTTTCATGATACTACGTTTAATTCGCTTACCAAGTCTTTGCCAATGCCTTTAAAAAATCTTGTTTATCAGTTGCCATGGTTTCTGATCATTTTGAATTTAAAATCGGTACACAAGCGTTTGATATGTTAGATATGTCACAAACAATTACACAAAATATTTATTACAAAATGCAAAGTCACAGAGCATTCACAGGAAAATCAACAGAATTGCTAGAGACCAAAAACGCCAATTCGCTAAGCAAAATGTGCCAAATAGCTTCAATAAATGCCGAAGAAGGCACCTGGCTAAGTAGCAGAATAGAATCATTTGTTGATCCAAATTTTGAATTACCTTGCACGCATGCCTCATCATACACCATCCTACAAGATTTCTTCTTTGTCAGAAACAGCACTTTCGAAAGACTTGTACACTTTCGAAAGATAAACCTTATACTTTCCCGTACATAAATCACTTCCCGTACATAAACCTCCATTTTGACTATCTGGCGTTACATGACCTGGCTGGCTACCTATTACGTTGTCGCGATCTTTAATATGGCATTGAGGGCAGGCTACGCCTTCAGTAGTTAAAATACTTGTACAACGCAACTTTCTTATGCTTCGGTCTGGTTTTTGCCTTAGCTTTAGGCTTCTTTTGGCTGCCACTTAATATTCTTGGCCTATGTCTCTTGGTCTTTGACTCATAATATTTAGCTTAGTTACAGAGAAAACCTATTCTTAAATAAATAGGCCTAACCCAAGTTGGACTGTTGAAGCCGTAAACAAAGCACTTGTCAGTCAATATATATTTTGTACGTGGAAAATGAAGATGGTTACAGTGAAAGGCATGTAATAGAGCACCGATATGAGCGAGAACCGCCTATTAGAGCAGGTTTTTCATATCCCAGAAAAGGTAAGAAATTATTTTCTCTATTAACACTGAAGAAATATGTGAAGTGTTTGAAGATCTCCCAATAAGTTTAAACCTACTTTTTAATTTTTCAAAACAGGCAACTGCTGTAGTAGTCTCAAACTTCTACAAAAGTTATTCCACTTTCCACCATTTTAGATTTTTTGCAACTTTCAATTTGTTAGGCTATATATATCTCAGAAAGTACCACACCAATCTGCGTAAGATTGATGCTATAATCCTTGTTTCGGTAGCATTTCATGAGGCAATTTTTACCACAAGATATACCACTGCCTTAGAGGCTCGCCGCTCTCTAAAAGTGGGAGAAGTTTTAGAGAGTGGTGAGCCTCTAAGGCAGTGGTTATTAGCAGGGTCCCCAGTGAAAAACCTGGGGTGCTAGAAGGAATGCCAAAGTGCTAAAACCCTCCGATACGCAAACCACAACAACCACAACATTGAATATTGAAATCACCACAGACGATGGGTTACCAAGCCAAAAACTTTAGGTATAGGGTCCGTTTTTTCAAAGGTGAGGAACCGCTGCTTTGAGGCAGTGATATGGCCGAGTCATATTTGTTGAGTCACGAATCGAGTCAAGTTACAAGCTGTTTGAGTCAGAGTCATCTAAAGTTTTTCAAGTTGAATCAGAGTCAAGTCGCAAGAATTGTCGAGTCACTTTGAATCATTGGTTTGCAAGCTCGAGCCAGTGTCGAATAAAACGATGTATCCACATTGGGCACCACATTTTAGCTACTTGGGCGCCATTTTGTAGCTCGTTGGGCATCACGTGGGTAGTAAAAATATCATGGGGAAAACATTAAACTTTATTTTACTTGACACTGACTCGAGGTTGCAAACCAATGACTCAAAGTGACTCGACAATTTTTACGACTCTACTCTGATTCAACTTGAAGAATTTTTAGATGACTCTGACTCGAACTGCTTATGACTTGACTCGATTCGTGACTCAAAATATATGACTCGGTCATATCACTGCCTCAGTCAGAGCAGCGGTCCTTAACCTTTCAAACAACGGACCTTATACCTAAAGTTTTTGGCTTGGTAACTGATCGTCTGTGGTTATTTCAACATTCAATGTTGTTGTCGTTGTTGTTCTTGTTTGTGCATCGGAGGGTTTGAATAAAACACTTTGGCATTCCTTCTGGGCACCCCCAGGTTTTTCACTGGGGACGCTGTTAATAACCACTGCCTTAGAGGCTCTCCGCTCTCTAAAACTTCTCCCAGAAAAATTAGCTGAAGATTTTCCACTTGTTTGCAAACTTCCTTTTTTGCAAATGAACTGTTGTCTCCGTTGTTTGATGAATGATTAATCTCAGTCTCAATGTTACTCCCAAAGCAGACATTTCAAGACACCTTGTGTTTGACTTGGTGTTACTACTCTGTTACGCATCAACAGTCGAATCACAGACATTCCCGAAAACATGTTTGAGTTGATATGAAAGCAACCTGCAACTGATAGGCCTATTGCGGTGAAGGTTAAATATACGTCGATGTTTCGGTTTTGCATGCCGAGTATTTGAAACTGCAAACAGTTATCTTTACATCAAGCTACTTTTCTACAGTTGAGAAACAAATTGATATGAAATTAAAAACTGTTTATTTCACGGAAAATTGTTCATGAAATTTGGTTGGTGTTGTATTTGACCGGATGTCCATGGGCGCAATTTGGTGGGGGACACGGGGGACGTGTCCCCCTCACTTTTTCAGACGGGGAGACATAATATGCCATGTCCCCCCTACTTTTTTCTCTTTAGGTTTTGTACTTGGAGAGGTTTAAAAAATAAAAGCGATGTTTGTCACATTTTGTGTGAAGAGCTTTTCATGTTGGATGGTAGGCCATACATAGCCAAGTTGATGTTGGAACAGAGTTTGATGTGGGATCACTGATTCTGTTAGTTTATCAATTTTAGCTTCAATAAAATAATTTTTAGCATTTTTCAAGTTTCTAGAGACCGTGAAAGATGTTTAACTGTTTCTGTCCGACATTTTCCCTGTGTGGTATACTGTTAGAAAAGTTATTTTGTTGTTACAGCGAGAGTATTACCGCTGCACATGTGAGAGACCAACTGGTAGGTGTACGTGCACAATAAAAACGTTTGAAGGGCATTTGTACTTTTTCTCTATGGGCAATGTCAATTTTTTTAGTCGTAATAATCTGTTGTTCCAAAGCTCCCGAGTGGTGTTTCTTCGGGCCCAAGGGGTTGGGACCAACGGAACAAATTCTCAAAAATTTGAAATGGACAAAAACTAAGGAAGGGCGTCTTTGATCTGAACAGTTTTTTCAGAGTTAAGACCTATCAGTATTATGAAACAAACACCAATCAGTTTGGAGTAAAGTAACGCGAAATATTGCCGAAGCAAAATCCATTCCATAGGTCCCACACTTCCCCTACTATTAGAAAGGTCATTTTCTTGTAACAGCGAGAGCATTACAGTTGCACATGTGAGAGACCACAGTACAGCCATGATTTGTTCCGTGCAGAAATGTAACTGGCTTTGCTGCAACGTTGGTTGTCAGTGTCACGTATTCAGAACAGACAGCGTATAATTTAATGATGCTAGTGCATATAATGTTAGAAAGTTAGATTTTCTGGCAAATCTCTGCGAAGCTTTTGCCGAAGACAAAAAGCAGCAATATTGTGGATACTTAGTTTTGGGATGGGAGTTTAGCAAAAGACTGTTTTCAACCACTAGTGAACAGGATTTCAATCAAAACGTTGAAGTAACCTACAGTATTTACCTAGCTGTATATTGACGTAGCCTATAGCACAAAACTTAGTTACTTGGCTCGGAATTAAGGATAAACTATACATTTATCCTAACTTCTTATAATGTCGTGACAATGGTGACCAACAAATAAAAAAGATATTTTTTCCTCGACTCTTACACTTTGTGCTTGTGCTGAATGCATTGGTTCGTAAGTCATCTGATTTACTTGAGTTTAACCACACCCACAATGCAGCAATGTTTTCATCCAAGTGCGAAACATTTGTTTTACAGATACATCACACCTAGTTTTGTTGGACATTCTTTTCGTGTTGAAGGTGAAACTTGGTACTTTTTTGCCAACTCACCGTCGTGCATTTTGATTTAATCTCAAATATATTTTTGTGTTGTTATGCAAGTAGAACTCCGAGAAGGAAACTTTAGACATGGTGCAGAGTTATAAGTCAGGCCGGGCTTTTCGGTTTGGGCCGGGCTTGGGTTTAAGTTTGTCTAAATATTTCGGGCCAATTTCGGGCCTACATACAAAACTTTTTGATAACATTAAGAGTAACGATGTTTTTCTTTCGCGACGTGGATTTGTTGTGCTCATCGCGGTAACTTATGTGAGTGAAGTAATTGTGATTTTTCATCAGCTAATTCTGTTTGCAAACCAGAGATGATCGGATAGTGGATTTTTACTATCCTATCCTGTTTTTGAAAAATGATATCCGTATCCGATCCGACTCCTGTTTAAGTTGAAATCATACTATCCGTATACAAAAACTATCCGAAAGTGTATTGTGATGCACAACACATATTTTTGTGCTGTCTACTTCGCTTCATGAGGCAAAATAACTGCTGGAATTATTTTGCTGGTAGCTGAACACGATTGGTTGAAGTAGTCACATGTCAAGTTTTGAACGCATGTCCTGCTTACTTGACCATGACATCTGTAACAGCTCAGTCCCTGCATGAATGACGGTTGCCATGGTTTCAGGGCTGGCAAGGAGTTAGCGGCTTGGCGAAACCCGAACTCTAAACACTGAGCCATAACTTAAAACCTGACCCTAAACCTTGACCATAAGCCCTGATCCTAAACCCTAACCACAAACACCCTATCCAACGGTCTCTGCGTATTGTACTTGTCACATGACCACTTCAACCAATTGTGTTCAAATGAAGGCAAAATAGTCCCAGCACAAGTTTTGCCTCATGAAGCAGAATAGACACTACCTAGGTCTGTAACCAGCTTGTGACGCCAGGAGTGAAGATTTTCCTGAGAAGGGCCCAAATTTTTTGAACTGCGTCCAATAGTTTTGAACTATGTCCAACACATTTTTCCAGGGGGGGCGAAAAATTTTCTAAGGGGGCTTCGCCCCCTCTGGTTACGGGCCTGACATTACCTGAATGTGTTGTGCCACTTTGGGCCCTGTCATGCTTATAAACAGAAAGTGTTACATATCTTGCAAGCTTTAGCTTGACATATCGCGTCTAAGTACTTTTCTGAGTCAATTGCATTAAAAAGCAAGCTGAAGGTTTGCCACAGTCCCGTCATCACGGGGGGGCTTTGCTGGGCTTATCCCCTCCAAAACAAAGCTCCAAACCCCCAATTGAAATATGAAGCACTATAAAGCAGTGATGTTTGTTCAAATTTCAGAATGTCAAGCCCCACTGCACAAATGTAAAGACCCCCTATTGAAGACTTTCTGGTGACGGTTCTGTTGCTACACCAAGCTTTTCATTAGCCATTTCTGTGGCAACAATGGTTAGATTTTAACACCATCCATGAGTTCACATTCATAATTTCATTTATTAATCCTACCCATCGTTGCACTTTAACGAAACCTAACTACATAGTAATACTAGTCTACAAACCAAAACAGCATTCAAAACAATACACTGGCTTAAAATATGTCATTTATATTGAAATGACCCACTGAAGTTCAATCTTATAAGTCAATGTCACAAAACAACAATTTTGCATATCATGTTTAAGAAAGAAAAAAGCTATTTGGCCTGGTATCATCCAACAACCAGTCAATGCAGGCTCACATAGAATAGGCGTGAAGACTGCAAGGCCTGGTGTAGACTACAGACCACATTAAAAGAGCTAGAGTGCTCTAGCTAGTC
>JGI24021J15306_10008628_pt1 | contig 12544 bp, 4 predicted proteins | sample Ectturendosymbi1_FD_15306 | JGI IMG/M metagenome (IMG submission 15306) | reverse complement strand
AATCAGCCTTATTTATACCCTTCTCTTTATATAGGGTCTATTTTTAGCCCATGATGATGTTACTATTTTTAGACTAGGTCACTTGATAAGGTCACATGATATTTATGTAATCACATGATAGGTGTGTGGTCACATGATAGCGTTCAGCAGCGCCTCCAGTGTTGAGACCAGAATGAGGTTCTGTTAATATTCAGCATGTTTAAATTAACGTTTGCGTGTCACGTTTTTCATGCTTGACTGTTTATAGCCTTTGGGCTGGTTTTTCTTGTCTTTGTTGCTTGATTCCTTTGACATTGTTTCTTTTAATCGTATCAACATTAAACATGTACAGACCATTAAAAATGTGTCTGCTACACCGATGTCGCAGGACTTGTCCATATGATTCTTACCATTGCTTTACAAGTAAAAAGCTTAGGTTTTGCTTTTCAACTGCATGTATTCTTTTCATGTTTCAACACAACATTTTTAAATTATAATTCAAACTTAAAAATCTCAAATATAACCAAAATTACTGATACATTAAGAGAGAACTGGTATATACTGTAGATATACTGTCTTAAACATTTCGAACAAGGGACTTAGTTTATGCTTTGTGAAAATTTATAAAAATTTTGTTCGAACAAGGATCGATCCGCAGGTATGTGCGCTCCTGAAATTCAAATGTTGCAGGCAAAGTTGGATCTGCTGGTGTGTGGACTTCATTGTGCCTGTTGGGTTTATTATGACCAGAGATTGTGTCCGAAAAATGTACAGCTATTTATACGCCGATTAATCACGTGGAAAAAGTCACTAATGTGTTTGTTCTAGCTAGACCAGACTGTTCTTCACTGACAACAAGACTCGAGTCAAGGTTTGCGCAGTTCAGATATAGTGTTCATGATCAGGATGGCATAAATGAAATAAAGTACAAGAGAGCAGTCATCAACATTGAGGTCCATTGCCTGCACCAGTCGTAAGGGCCAATGCACAGGGAGTTTTCCAAATTTTTCTATCATAATGAAGTTGCAGAATGCGTGGGGTGTTTTTAAGGAAATGGAGTCAGTCAGTCAAGAGAGCAACGTCATCACAAAACGTACAAACAAAACATGCAAATGAATAACTAAACTTCATGAAAGCCAAAAGTTTTATGACAAGTTTGACTCTACAGTGAAATTAGGTTCATACGTACGTCGCGCAAAAATACATAAGGCATGGCACGATATTTCTATAGGTGTCTCCTTGGTGGTATGTAATACATGACGTATTACAGTTATTGATGCGATAGGCATTACGCACTGATCACGGCTATGCTGAACGGAAGCAAGCTGTACCTCGTCATAAAATGGAATTACAAGACTGAACAAAAAATATATGAGAAAACGAACGCATAAACAAACAATAATGCAAAAATGATGTTCATGCACCGCACAAGCTTCTGACATGGACATGGGCGTCTGCAGGGGGGTGCAAAACGGGCATTTGCGCCCCCCTAGAAATTGGGACTAAGAACCAAAAATGTCTAGTAAACCTGAAGTTACCAGCTAAGTTCCGATTAATTCATTCAATTGTTGCAATGACAGTTTATTTGCCGGTATGACATGACACTGCACAAGAGCCAGGTTCAGTGTTCTGGTGCCATGCAATGATGAGATTGCCGTTCGCTCATGCCCGCTCCTTTGCGTGCAGAGGCAGGTTGCGAAGCTTATTACCGGATTTTTCTACCGTTAATCTTTGTTGCGTAACAATAAACAAGGAAATAAATCTTAAAACGTTCACTTCAAGTTACGGTAGGAGGCATTTTTCCGCATGTGACCAAGGCGCCCACTGCGGGGTATTTCCACCCAGATCTTTCTTTTTATATTCGACCTGCGTGTCTAGGTTAAATTATGAAAAATCGCGTTAAATCTGGAGTTTTGAAGTGATAAATTCATCAACAAATTCAATGTGTTCAATAATATAAAGATGACTTACAGTTTTTACATGCGCACATCAGGTGAGAAAGTACGCATATTGGATGAAGCAGAACGTGTTCAGTCGATTTCATATCCTCATACAAGATCATTGTCGGGGTTATATATATAACGGTATTGTCTCTAAAGCCGATTGAAGAAACTGGTGAAACAATGGTTAGGACCGATTGTTTAAATTTCGATGTTTCCCTATGCATACAAATTAAACAACAAATTTCATTTAGAGGAAGAAGGCACTGAGATTATATTTTTGCGGGATTTTAGATCCCACTGCAGTTCAAGATTGCACAAAATTTCCTAGTTTAACAAATGTACTCCTACAATTATGTAGTGAAAGATATCATCAACGGAGTATGTTACCAGAGTTTTGAAAAACATCTTATTCTTCAGCAACAAAAAAGCCGTCCAACAAGAAAATTTGGAAGAGGAACTATAATTATATCAATATTCGATTATCGTTTCAATTCAAATAAGCATACTCAAATGTTTTTGTTCGTAACACAAGCTTTCTGCTTTTTTCTTATACGACAGTGGGTTTTTTTGGTGTGCAATCTGGGTTTATTTGACATCACTGAATGGGAGACCTGCATGTGACTTTGAACGCAGACATCTTGGTAGGTAATGCAGCGAGACAGTGACACTGCTGGTGGCGGTAAGCCAAGCCACGTATATTTTTATACTGTGTGAAAAGAAGCATGAGTGAATCTGTTGAAGTGCTTCCACAAGTTTGAAAAATCCATTGTTTTTGTGAGACTGTGACCAATCTGCCCCAGTGAATGGCTTAATCAAACGACTCTTATGCGGGCTTATTTTCGCACAGCATAAAAATAAGTGGCTTGTTAGACTACGTCTATGCAGACATGTGGGAATACGTCGGTTTAATTCTGACTTCTTAGTGAGCACTAAGTGCAAAGCTATATTTGCTGTGGCGAGTTTTTGTAATTCATTTGCTCAATTTTTAGAAGGCTGCGTGGTGTTCTAACCTTAGTAAGTTGTTCGATAGTCTTGTCAACATATAGTTCCATTTCTCATTGTTTGAAACAGTTTTGCGAGAGTGTCCAACTTTCTTGTTTGTTCACCACTCATGTTGTTCTGGTCTTGATTATTCTTAAATTATGACTTTTTATAGAAAGTGCTCGAAAAAGTGGATACTAGACATTTTATGAAAATAAAAAGCATTACTGATAGCCGAAGTGTAGAAAATATTTTCAGACAAAAGATTGAGAATTGAGGTTCAACCAGCACAAAGTAATGGGGGTGGAAATGGTAAAGCGTTTTGTGAACGTCTACTTGCATTGCATCGTCAGCAACCTGAACAGGATAAACAAAATTTCGACGTTTCTCCCCCCCTGGAAAAATTTCTGCGGATGCCCATGGACATGGAGTTGGTGTCACATAAAAGACGAATTTTCTTCCGTTAAGTAAAAAGTCCAATGACTTCCACCATAGTTTTGCATCGTCTTGTAACCTTGTATTTTGCCTGCATATAATTTCGTTCTCCGTTGTTGCAATTCTGTTCTTTTCAATTGTCATTGTATAGTGTATTTGTTGAGTTGTTTCAGTTCTGATTTTCCTGTGGGCATGATGTCTTTTGAGCTTAATGTTGGAAGTAAAGGGACTTCCCAGGTGTACCCTTCACACTTCCAAGTGCTCACCCCACCCTCTCTGTTAGGCGTGTTTTTGTTTTTCTTTGATGTTGTGCTTTGTTACCAACTTGTGTCTGATGTTCAAATTATTGCATTTAGTCACTTCATCTATTCACTTGAAACGTCTTCAACTTAGTCCTGATTTGTGCCAAAGTGAATACAAGCCGAATAATTGACCCGTAAGGTCTTTCGGCAACACTTCGTGTCTCAAATATGTAGTTCACACGAATGTGCAGAATTCCTAAGCCCTCAATTGTTTTTCTCATTTTATGCTTTATACAAGCAATTAATTTTTCTGCCCTTTGGTGTTTTGTTCACTGTATTGCATTTCTTCCATTCCGTGATCGTCACAAAAATGCATGTTGTGGAGGGAGCGCGGAAGGCTATGTTCCCTCACTCTGATCGGTTACCAACAACAGACCAGAAATTTCATCACACGGTCACTTGCTTTTCTTTACTCATCCTATTTACGGCGTTTGGACACAAAACATCTTTTCTGTAGCCGATCCTGCTGTCACGCATGGAGCATGGGCGTCGGAAGGATTTTTTACATGAGGGACGTTAGCGGATCTTTCCAGTTGGTTGCAAGGGGAAACAACAGTGGTGAAATTTCATTTTACCAACTCGAAATTAAGAGAAAAACATTTATTTACTAAAACGTTAAAAGGATTATATCAAATTTTCAAATTCTAGGCGGGCCAAGGATCTCTCCACCCTTTCCGACGCCCATCATGACATGGAGCAAAGACAGTCACAAATCAGAAGGTGGTTCAAATACGAAAAAGCACAATTTGAAACGAGGTATCGGCATCATGGATTTACTGTAACGACAGGGCTCAGCAAATGGAAAGCAAGCAGATCGGTCAGAAGAAACAAAATAGTCTGTGCAGATAAACAATCACAATAATTTCAAATATTTATGATGCCAAAACCAATGGGTTTCAAATAGAACAATACAACAAACCAATAAACCAATCAGATGCCATGTTTCTAAAGCATGGTATAATGGTATTGTATACTTAGCAGCAGCTGCACCTGCAATTAGCGACAAGAATACCAAACGTCGTTTTTCACGACAAAACTGCGCTAATCAAGCTATAACCTAAAGATCAGTGACCTACACTCCTAAAACATATGCGCGAGCATCTTATACTCAAGGCGATAATTAACCGGAGCCAAATATGACATGTTGGTCAAGTATCTACAATATATGTAGTTGATCATCATTGTTTTGATACCAACAGTAAAGCTTCGTTCATTCGCTACACTCTCCAATATTTCATTGGTCCTATGCAGCTAAGGGCGGCAGAACGATTTTTATAGTGGAGCCCGACGTCGAACCTGGGCGTTTACCTGTATCATGGTTGATTGATTGCGTGATGTCATTGGTGATCATTCAACCTTGGAATGTTCTTTTTGCACAATTTCTAAACATATTTGAAGAGGAGAAACGCACGTCAGTATGTGTACCATCAGCTCCAAAAGATGCATGGCTCTTGATGATGAAGCAAACCTGCGCTAAAAATCTCAGTTTGTGTAAACAATATCGGTATCAATTTTTGAGTAGTGTCGGTAAGTTATAAATTGAAAACAAACGTTCTCGTTATATCCGTTCGTGAGAATTTTTATCTTCTTACCAACGTGTACTCATGTCCAGTATATTCGAAAGAAGAAGATGACGTTTTATCTTTAGATGGCAATGGTAATGGTTTATTCATGCATTTTTCTGACTCAAATCACGAAGTAACACGAATGCAGCAAAGGAAAAACAGCAGTATCACACAGCAGAAATTAATTTCATGTTGATGAAAACAAAAAAAAACTACAGCAGAAACTCAAAGTTTAGCAAATTGATGATTGTGTTCTAACATGTTCGAATCACAAAGGGTTGGGCGAAAGACCATATGGGTCAACTGCTGAGCCAGCCCTGTTGCTAGCGCAAATAATATTTTTAACGAAGACGTTTCAGATGTAGTAAAGGAAAGTAATACAATGCATCGAATCAACGTCAAATATAATAAGTAAACAAAGCAATAAAAAAAACAGAGTGAGAAAAGCATATCTATATTAGACTCTGGGTGCCAAACCTCTTGAATTGTATGAGTAACATACGTTTGGAATTACATAACATATTAAAGTTTTCTGCCCTTTCGAACATCCCGAGTTTCCTTACAAACAGACCGTTCATTAATTTGTCACAGAGATGTTTTGCATCAGATCATCAGCAAAAGACGGAGCGACTGATATATGGCATAATAACACAACAATATTGAGATGAAAATACGCTTACTTTATCGACAAGATAGAGTACTCAGCAGAATTTTGAAGATATGCCTTAGAACGAATAACAAAATTAGATTTATAGGGCCGACCATACTCGCAACTTTTACAGCCATGTTTAATTATAGGGTTATGTTAGGTAACTGCTTCAAAACGATCTACAGACCAACAGACATACGTAGACAAAACCGACTTTAGGCTTTGTTGCAGTGGAGAGTGGCCGCAGTTTCAGTGCGCGTGTATATTTTTTAAATGATTATTATTGAAAATTTTACCGAAACGACAAGATTTCGTGAATATCATGCAAACTGAAAAATCTAAAATACTCCAGCAAATACACTAAGACGCTTCAAAATCTACCTAATTATGTCTTTTTGGTACAGTATATAATATAAATTATAAATGTTGGCAACAGAAGGCTATCTACCAGTTGGCAACAGAAGGCCAACTGCCAGTCGCATAGGAATCGCGTTGGTTTCAATCCCGCTGAAGAGAACAAAATTGCTGTAAAAATTATTTGAACTGACATTAGCAAGATATCTTTGTGTTCTTGATGATATACGAAATTTAACGCAAACCTATTTTGAAAGTTAGCAGACGAGTAAATTCAAACTGCTGAAAAACCGTCCAGCTGGATGCCCATTCAACCTTGGCGGACGTATCGCAAATAGGACCACTAGCCGTAAATGCTATGTCATCCACGTAGTTATTACAACAGCCCAGTCTGAATTAAACACGCTTGGCGCGATAGTTGTACTTCATCCAACCAGTCCGAGTTGATTTTGTCGGAATGAGATGTAATCCCGTATGCCGTAATTGTTTTCAATGCTAAAGCAACAGCGCGCCAAGGAGTAGCAGTTTCCAGCGAAGCGTGACAGGTAGCAGACATATTTTGTACGCAGGGGAGGAGTTTTCCTTCGTTTGCACAACTTCAGGCAGAGATGAGCATTGGATTGGACTTGATTCGACTGGCTATAACCAATTTTTTTCATTTGGATTGGATCCAGACTGTAAATCGCTTCATGAATTTAGGATCAGGGCTGGATTTAGATTGAGTTAATGGAAAAAATTGCGGAATTTTTGTTAAGCTGTATTTTGTAAATTTTTTGGACTTCATTTGGACTTAGACTTTACATTTAAGAAAATTTTCGATTGTGGTTGGACTTGGACTGAGTTTTAAAAATTCATGAGTGGATCTAGATTGTAAAATATGACAGTCCGCTCATCTGTGACTTCAGTCAAGCACCTGCGCTGTAATTAGTCTGCTTCAGGCCTCAGTGTTATTGGAACAGATTTGCAGAACACCCATGTGATCATTCCTTGGGCGCACTACTGCAATAAAGACAAGGGTGTGCAAATGGTGTTAGAAAAACTAGAGTAAACAGATTTTTTACTTTTTTGTGTTTAACTATAAAGATCAGTGTTTCTGAACGTTGAGTATGGTAATAATTTAGTGGAATACCAGTTATATGGGAAGAAAGAAGCCTTTTTGTTTTATGTTTGTTCATCTCTTCAAATCAGTCTTGAAACTTCGTTCGTTTTGATATCAAATTGAGAAAATTTGATTGTTTCCTAAAGTCGTTTGGCCGCATATACTTTGCTTGACCTTTGTGGAGTAATTTTGAAAATTTGGCCGAATTTTGACCAAGTTTCAGAATGCTGTACCACATTCGGGAATTTATTCACTCAAAATGTCTCGATGTGAACCTTCACCAGAAATGTGCACAGGATCAAGATCCAGATCATGCAGGATCTGGTAAAATTATCAGGACCGCACTTCAAGTTTTGCTGATAATCGTGCCAGGATTATGACCAGATTTCATTTTTTTGCTTTATTCTATGTGTTGTGTATCAAATCAGAAATTACCAACTACTAAAAGTGGCAATATTCATGTTTGCATTAATAGGCCTACCGGTATATTTGCACCCCAGTGTGAATTATGAGAGTCTAGACAAGAGATTGGCAAACATGCCATCACATCTTTTAGTTTTGAAAATCAACATCCAAAGAAGAAGGTGTTAATCTAGCAATTAGTATCAGCATTTTTCAAAGCGTAACAAACTTATCTTCATCTATAAAACTGAACAGACACGTTTTTTGATTGTTGCCAGTGGCCTTGCTTCATTGAAAATTGTTGAGGGAAAAGGCCTTATTAGTTGAGTGTTCAAGTTCGTACTGGACGTGTAGCAACGTACCTAATTGGTGTGCATGGTAAGAAAACTGTAGCAACAACAACTGTATTTTTCTAATGTGTTCTTTCTCAGGAATGAAAAAATAACTTAGCGGCAATTAATGCAAAGTAACCTATCTGTGAATCGGATCGGATTCTGAAAATTAGAAAACTTTTCGGATATGGTAAGGACCCTATCTGGTTGTTTCGGACCGGAACGGATCAGGATTCGAAAGCAGGCAGAGGTTATCCAAACGCGATGACTTACGCTCACGCTGATTCACAGAGCAGTACCGTAAGTAGAAAGTGGGCTGTTAGGCGCGGTGAAGTCAGTCGAGTGGTTAGTCGTCATTGCATTTCGACCACGTATTCGCGATGGAATCTTGGAATGCAGCTACATGATAAGAAAATAAAGTACAAAGCAGAATGTGCAACGACCACGATCATTCCCGACCAGGTAAAATAGTAGGATTTGGAATTCCCTGTCATTCTTTGCTGCCACAGCTCTCTGTCAACAGTTTATCATTTCTCGGACGTAATTCAAAGGCATGAAAAAGGAAATGTATTTTCTGATATTCCACTGCATCGACATAAATGCGCTCCTTTAATCTCGAACGTAACTCCGTGTTTGAAAGAAAAAATGCAGCACATTTGGGAACAGAAAATGTCTTGTTATCGACAAATCATCATACGTTTTCGCTGAAAAACGTTTGTGCTTATCCTTACTATACGTCAACTGTGCTACCTACGCGAATGAAAACTTTTTGGAACTCCCTAGCAAAAGACACAGTTGGAAAAAAGGTTGTTTAGAGTAGACAAATTCAAGCATATTTTCGAAAAAATGGCTTAGCTCTTAGTTACAGCCAAGCCCTCGGCACGGATGGAGCAGTAAACTTGGTCGGGCAAAACAATGTGTTTTCTCGTTCAAGGAGAAAGTTCCCAATTATTGACTGTTTAAGCACATTTGCCATTAAGGGGGACGTGCAGTCAAATAAATACGGTGTCGAATGTATTTTTTGGGAAAAAGCATCTTTTTTGTTGAGTACATTTACTTAATCTGTGAATAGGTTATAGCACTAAAAATCATATGTACAAAGCAAGATTTGCTGTATCCTGTTTAATTACCAACAAAGCAATATGCCGCAAGGTTGATCAAGTTCATCTAGAAATAACTTGGATTTACTCACGAAAGTGATTGCCAATCACTGCAGATTCATAAGTGTCATGAATGATTGCCAATATTTTAACTTACGTGCGATTGTTTTCCTGGCTTAACTCAAAGCTACAGTACGTTTTAGGAAATTACTGAATATACCTACCAAGCAAGCATCGGAGATTTGCATTTCATATAGAAAACTATGTTGTAAGTTAATAAATTTCAGGCAATTCCGGGAAAGTGCATGTGTCATCAGTAACTTTTCCTATGGCTGTTAAAGTTGGGTTGTTTTTATTATTTCTTCATTTGAAATTAACATGTCGCAGTGTTGAAGTGTAAGCTCCAAAACATTTCATTTTCGTCTCCAAACGGAAATTGGTAACGCCAATGGCAGTTATGGACATCGGAAGAATTTTTTTCAGGGGGGCCAACAGAGGTGAAATTTCATTTTGCCAACACCGCAACTAAGAGAAAAATATTTTTCTACTAAAAGGTAATATCAAAACATCGAATTTCAACGTCAAGGGCGAAAGTCATCCCCTTCCGATGCTCATGATGTCAGCAAAGTTAATCTGGATGTGTGAGTTGATGTGCTCTGTAAAAATGAAGGTTTGACGGACTGTCATCAGACGCAAAGAAAAATGCTTGCAAGCAGCACGCTTTCCTCGCACCCCGTGCGCATCACCACTCTCGGTTTTCCACCAGTCATGGCCACAAAAGGCAAGGTCGGCAAACCGCAACGCAAATAAGCACAGGAGCCTTCCCTCTAAAATAACAAAGCGCCACCGGACGGTACAAGGGATGTCACTCCTGCACTGAAGAATTGACATGGGTAGGAAGGTGGTTTTTACAGTCGTTCGTTCACAAACATTCTCTACGATTAGATGTTTTAGTTAACAAAGGCAGCTTTTCTTCCAGTTTTCTGGCTTTTTCCGGTTGTTGCTTTTGCAGTTGACTGACATAGTAACTAAAGTGTGGGAGTGACTCAGATCTAAAGCCTTTAATTCTTGTTTGCCATTTTCGTATCTCGAGCTAGGAACAAGTTCATTTTCAAATTTAATGGCTGAGAATTTTGTTTTGCAAGTTCCGTTGTATAATGCAAACGAGAGTTTCGACAGAAAATTAGCAAATATGCCATAAACATTTTTTTCGTTGTCAAAAACGTTTAGACGGCAGCGATAGAAATCCAGTTCGAGATTTTCAACGATTAACTGAAGTTTTCGTCTTAGACAAACAAACTGACCTCGATAGACTTATGTTATGACTAAAGGAACCGAAACAAGTCTTGCGTTGACTGAACATCCTGCTTGTGGTTTGTTTTTGTGAGGTTTGTTAATACTTTGACTTTCTCACCAAACTTGCCAATGTTTTTAATGATGCAGAATTGTTGGTTAAAACTCAGGACAGACATAACTTAAACAATTTGGCTGGTTTGGAATCCTTTAGGGACCTCTCAAGCAGCTATTATGGCCCTTGAATCACCTTTTCAGTCATAACTCACAAACCGCAGAAGGTACATCAGAATCTTGGACATTGTTGGAAAGGTTCCTACATAGCTCAACGCATGATGTAATTTTTTGTCATGTGTGACGTCACTGTGAAGTACTACGGGAGGAAACCCGATATTTGCAAAGGTTGTAGTGACTTTTTTCTACGCAGCTGAAACTATGCACATTGGAAAACATATTTTTACACAAAAAATATCACGCATACGGTGATATTTGTAAACAAATGTGTGGCCTCACCTTTGTTTTTTCGTGTCCAGGTGGGTGAAACGTCGAAACATTGCTGGTATTTTCTCCGTGTTTGAGACTTCGTTACTCTTCTTTCACAAATAGCAATCACTTGGAATCCTGTTGTTTAGATTTACTTGGAGTTGCTGTTCGTTTTTTTTTGCGTTTTCTAAATTTGGAAGTGATTTTCCAACAATGTTTGAAAAGACTGCATGCTTACTTTGCAAATTATTGCTGAGTATGATGTGTTAAAAACAAAACAGAAACAAAGTAACTTCAAATCTGGTGCGCCGTGTGAAATACCGTGCATCATCATCATAACCTCAGATCACCCAGCCCGTCCGATCCGACCGCTTGTTTTCCTTGAAACCTGCATTCCAACCATGTGTTGCCATAACAACAACAACAATTTATATTTTTGTCAGATAACGCCAGTAAAGTTCTCATTATAGATACAGTCAGGCTAGGAGGTAGCGAAAGACTCCTTGGTCATCTTGTCTGCCACCACCTAACCGCATACCGTCGAACGCCTGAATTGAACACGTTTCAAGACACTAGGCTACTTCGAGCCGTGTGCAAACCAACAGAAGCGAATGAAATGATTTGGACTAGAGGACTCTAGCAGAGAAACTGCTGGTCACTGGCTCAGAGTAAGAATCAAATTAGAAACTAACCTTACGTTTCGATTAAAATAATGTAAGCTGAAAGGTGGGACTAAAAAGGTGATAGACGAGAAATTTCGAAGTGAAGCACAGATCTTCGCAATTTGTCACGAAGTTTTAGAGCTGACCTAAATGCATTAAGACTCGCCTCGTTTTTCCCATAACTGCAAAGTTGGGTTATTATGGAGAAGTATAACAAGCAAATTTTCTGAAGAAACTGCCTGTTCGTAAACTCCATAACTGCTTTTTTTAAGCTGAACCTTTCGGAGCAATGTTTTCAGTTGGTGCGATAGTTGCAGTCCGATTCAATATCGTGATAGTATCTTGTGAAAAAGTTATGTGCTTACGTCGGTCAGTTTCCACTTTCGTCATCGGGTTGGTTGCTTGGACAAAGTTTTGAGGATGGAGGACTTGAATTTTGAAAACAGTTATGCAGCCGGTGTGGTGGTTGTCACGGAAGCATCTTGTGACTCTTTATGGTTGCATATTTAATTAACAGTTCGGCAAAATGACAAGGTTGATCAAGTGTTTATCGAAATAACCTGGATTTACTCACGAAAATAGTTGCCAGTCACTACAGGCTTATGCACGTCATGATTACTAGTTGCTACCATTCTATCTTGCCTGTTATTTTTTCTCTAGCTTAACTCAACGCTGCATTTTAAGATACTACTGAATATGCCTGTCAAGAACGCATCACATATTTTTATTACGTAAAGAGAAAGTACTTCGAACTCAATCGATTTACTCGATTCCAGGGAAGTGAATTTGTCATCAGCAATTTTCTCTGTGGCTGTTGATGTTGGGGAGGTTGCCGTTATTTTTTGTTTCGTTTGGAGTCAACCTAACACAGGGGTCGGGAACCTTTTTGACTAAGGGAGCCATGAAACCTACATATTTTTAATTGTATTTCCGTGAGAGCCATATAATATTTTTCAACACTTAAT